>Ga0075634_11_pt1 | contig 53729 bp, 65 predicted proteins | sample RifGroA1_FD_68386 | JGI IMG/M metagenome (GOLD analysis project Ga0075634, IMG submission 68386) | Microgenomates (Curtissbacteria) bacterium GW2011_GWA1_40_9
CCTCTCTTCTTTGCCTTCTCAAAAGAAGGCATCAAAATCTCTAATTTCCTGCTTAAACCTTCAGCGGTTGTAACAAGCGTGATAGTTTTTTCGGCCCCTCTTATCATCATATCAAGATGATTATACATATTTTGTCTTCCCCTGAGGCTTCCTGAAAGATCAGCCGGCTCAACAAATTTAATTCCATTAGTATATAAAGAACTCAATTCACTAAAGACATCTTCTCCAACACTTCATTATCCAATAAATTTTCATCCACCTCAGGCCAATCCTCCAAATGCACCGACTCCTGGAACATGAGTGCCGTATCGACGCGATAGTAGGTCACGGGCTGGAAGGCCCACAGAGCGGCGCGGCCAACGAAGGGTATGAGGCCGAGCGACTGGAGCAACATCGAACTCGGTGCCTCTACCCAGTCTGGGAGCTGAGCTGCAATCACCATAGAAAACATGTAAATCGGATTTGATATGATTTGTTCTCTGAAGATTAAAAATACAAGGGCGAAACCTAAAAGTACGTCAAGTGTTGCTTCAACTTTAAGGCGAAGGAGGCTTTTTTTCCTGTGATTTGTTCCCGCGTCCCAGTGGGGAATAAGGTCTGCTATAAAATGTGAAATAATTGCGAGAGGTAAACCTATATATGGATTTGTAATTCTGATCGCAAGTGAAGCACCGATAAGTGCGTGAGCTGTGGCTGTCATCTACATTGGACCTGCAAGCTAAAAAGCAGCCGGGTTGATACCCGACTGTGATTCATAATATCATATGTGAGGCTTACTATTCAACGGTTTTCATGTTTGGCTCTATCATTTCATCATATTTTGCGTCTGTGACTATTATTATCTTTATATTTTTAGCCTTTTTTTCAGGTGTTTTTTTATATTGGCGATCTGGTAAGCGAGAACTTGTGGAAAATCAGACTCTTTTTGACGTGGTCGCTGTATTTCTTGCCGGCGCGTTTGTTATTGGAAGGTTAATTGATTTTTTTGTGAGAGTTGATTTTTATGGGTGGTCACTCTCAAAGCTTGTTTTTTTTAACGTCTTTTGGGGGTTGGATATTTATGGAGCTTTTTTGGGGGGAGTATTAGTTTCCTGGTTTTACTTGAGAAGAATGAAAGAAAATTTTTGGGAAATTTTTGATTTTGCTGCCGGGGGTTTGGCTATCGCTGCCTTCTTTTACTTAGCAGGCGGTGCGCTTCACGATAATTTAACAAGTGGCAATAGGCTGGATTTGCGATATGTTTGGGCATTTTGTTATTTGTTAATCTTTTGGGTTGTTAAGCGTTTGGGAAAGCAGAAAAAACATGGGGGATTTTTTGCGAGCTTGTTTTTAGTGTCTGCTGCTTTGGTCAACTTGATTTTTATCATTTTGTATGGTGGCTTGAACTTTACAAAAGATTGGTGGCCAATAGGTGCGAATAGTTTGATTTTTGTAGCGACACTTGTGAACTGGTATATGCTTGCGAAGAGAAAAATTTTTGCGGATGTCAAAAACGTTTTTGGTTTTATTTTGCTAACTATATTTAAAACAAAAAGGGTACTGACAAATATTCAGGAGGCGGATAATATTGCAAAGTCAATAGTATTTTCACCTGCCTACTTGGCAAAAGGTATCTACTTTCTTGTAAAATACGTGGGGCGTGAAGTCTATCTTAGTTTTGTAGATTTAATTCACGCTTTTGGAGTTGGAAAATGATAAATGTTAAAGAGATTGCATCTAAGATAGAAGCGCAAAGGAGACTTGTTGTGTCAAGAATTGGAAGATTGAGGCGTGAAGATCCTTTTTCTACGGAGGATAGGGCGATAATTGTTGAACCGGGGACAGATGCCGCGATTCTTTCCGGACATGAAAGAACCGTAATTATGGAGGATAGGCTTAAGCGCGATCTTAGGGAAATTGAAGCGGCACTCAAAAAGATAAAGAAGGGTACATATGGAAAGTGTGAAAGGTGTGGCAAGTCGATAGATGTAAAAAGACTCGAGGTAAAACCTCAAGCTCTTTATTGTCTAAAATGCGAAAGTGAAATTGAAAATAAGAAGAGATAATAATCTTCTAAATTATTTTTCTCAATTAAATATATATTATTTGTTTTTTGGGGTTTTGATTTTAGATCAATTATCTAAATATTTGTTCGGGCGTTTTTTGTCAACCGTTTGTAATAGTGGAGTTGCTTTTGGTCTTAGGGGCGGGGGAACGTTATTTTCTACTTTTATATTGCTTACAGTCTTGTTATTGATGAGGATGGAGAAAAATAGAGGGAGTTTGGCAGCTTTGGCCTTAGTTTTTGCCGGTGGTTTTTCCAACCTTGTTGATCGAATCTTGTTTGGTTGTGTAAGGGATTTTATCGATTTTGTGATATTCCCTGTTTTTAATTTTGCAGATGTGTTTATTTCTCTTGGTGTGGCTTTAGTAATTTATTTTACAATGATGAGGAAGAATGAAACAGTTTGATATTGTTTTTGAAAACAAACATTTGCTTGTTGTGGTAAAACCTGCTGGTTTAGTTGTTAATCGGTCGCAAACAATAAATGAAGAAACATTGCAGGATCAAATTTCCCGTTATTTAAAGCTTTCCAGAGGAAATTTGGGAGTTGGTGAAAGAGCGGGAATTGTGCATCGACTGGATCGTGAAACGTCTGGACTAATTGTGGTTGCTAAGACTCAAAGCGCGTTTGAAAATTTACAGTCGCAATTTAAAAATAGGGAAGTTGAGAAAGAGTATGGAGCTTTGGTTCATGGCGTGATACCCAATGATGGTGTAATTAGGGAAAATATCGGCAGAGTTGGAAAGTTTGGCAGGTTTGGTGTTGTTGGTGATGGACGCGAATCGGTAACAGCTTATAAGAAGGCAGGGGAGTATAGTTTTAGTGAAGACAAGTTTGATGATTTGGTCGCTGAGTCTAAGTTGAATAAAGGAAGGGTGCGTTATCTTCAGAAAAATGCGAGGATTTACTCGCGTGTTTCGCTGTTTCCAAAAACTGGTCGAACACATCAAATTCGAGTTCACTTAAAACATATTGGTCACCTTGTTGTTTCAGACATTATTTATGCACCGTCGAAACTTTTAAAGTTTGATATGCTTTGGTGCTCGAGGCTTTTTTTGCATGCAGCAGCAATATCCTTTCGTGATCCAAAATCTCGTAAGATCTTGAGCTTTAAAGCTGACTTGCCAAATGAGCTTAAAAGTGCGATGCTAAATCTCGAGAAGGTTTAGACTGCCTATGCCTCATCAGTTTTTAAGTTTTGCATTTATTTTGGTTCTCGCTGCTGGCCTTGGCATAATTGCGAGAACACTTAAACAGCCGTTAGTTTTAGCGTATATTTTTGCTGGAATTATCATTTCGGCCGCCTCTTTTTTTGGCGAGTTCGACACAAAAATTTTAGAACCTCTTTCTAACTTCGGTATAGCTTTCCTATTATTTTTGACCGGAATTGACATGAAACTTGAGGATTTGAAATATGTTGGCCGTGCAGCTCTTTACACTGGAATTGGGCAGATAGTCTTTACAGCACTTGTGGGATTTGTAATTTTGTCGGCGCTGGGATTTTCAACAGTTGCATCCATCTACATCGCTGTGGCGATTACATTTTCGTCCACTGTAATTATTGTTAAATTGTTATCTGAGAAGAATGACTTGCAGTCCCTTTACGGGAAAATTGCCGTTGGATTTTTGCTGGTACAGGACTTTGTGGCGATTATCGCACTGATGGTGCTTTCCGGGTTTGCAGGAGGCCAGACACCATCTATTGTATCATTAGGTTTTATCCTAGTTAAAGGTGTTTTGCTTGTTGCAGCTACGATACTTTTTACTAAGTTTGTGATGAAGTCTATTTTTCGCTTAGCGTCGAGTTCTATTGAGCTGCTGTTTGTTGTTGCAATAGCATGGGCTTTTTTACTTTCTGGAGTGGCCGAGTTTGTCGGCTTCTCGATCGCGATAGGCGCATTTTTAGCGGGAATTGCAATTGCGTCAAGCCCGTATCGTGTTCAAATTTCCGGCCGTGTAAAGCCGCTTAAAGATTTTTTCATTATCATATTTTTTATTTTACTCGGTGTTTCCATGTCATCGGGCTTTGGGAATTTGAATATTATGCATGTCGTTTTGGTTTCACTTTTTATTCTAATTGGAAATCCACTGATCGTGATGGCTGTTATGATGACTCTAAAGTTTAGGAATAGGACGTCGTTTTTAGCATCTGTAACTGTTGCCCAAATTTCGGAATTTTCTTTGATTTTGATGGCTGTCGCTCAAAGTTTGGGACATGTTGGAAGTCGCGAAGTAGCTCTCGTTGCTTCGGTTGGTGTTATTACCATAACTCTGTCTTCGTATTTGATTTTATATGGAAATGCGATTTATGCATATGTTCAAAAACCCATGTCTAAATTGTTTCCCGAAAAAGCTCGTGACCCTTATGTTACGCGACACGAGGAGTTAAAAGACCATGTAGTTTTAGTCGGTGGTGAGCAGATGGGGTCTGATATCCTATCATTTTTATCCGGTAAAATTCAGGACCGTGATCAAATTGTAGTTATCGATTTCAATCCTGAAATTCATGCGAGGCTTTCGAGTGAAGGTTACAACGCGGTTTTCGGTGATGTGACCGATCCGGAAGTTTTAGAAGAGCTTGAACTTGGTCGGGCGAGGCTTTTGGTTATAACTGACCCGGATGCTGGCGATAGTGCTCATATAATTCAAATGGCCAGAGAAAAAAACTTTAAAGGGCCTGTTATAGGTACAGCGTATTGGATTCACGATGCAATTAAGCTTTATGAAATGGGTGCTGATTATGTTGTGGTGCCGGAAACTGTTGGTGGCAAGCACGTCTCAAGAATATTAGCTGATCACTGGGAAGATCTGGGTAAGATAAAAAAAGAAAAGAGCAAACACTTTGAAGATTTAATTTCTCACAGAATATTTTAATCTCTGGTGCCTATTGATTGCTTCTTGTTGAGCCTGTTAGAATGATATGGAGGGTTTTGCATTTTGGATTCATTGAAAGGGAGTTTATTATGGGAGGATTTGGAAGTTTCTATAAAGGGGAAAAAAAGAAGATGAAGCGCGAAATATTGGAAAGAAGAGCTGAGCGTATACCGAAAGCTCAAATTACTCCACGTGTAGAAATTATCGGTAAGGGAAAAGACAAGAAATAATTTAGTCATTGGTTACGGGCAGCAGAAATTGATTTTATGGCTGATTATACTGCTCGCCTTGGACATACTAAAAATAAATCTTCAACAAAAAGCTGGAAGCTGGTATTTGCTGTTTTTTTGACTATCGTTCTTTTGTTTGCAGCATTAAACGGTATAGTAAGAGCAAGAGTACTGGCAGCTGGTGCAAAAAGCGGTTGGGATGGGGTTTCCTCTTTTTTGATTGCTATAAATGCTGATGAGGACTATTTGGCAATTTTGCAGAATGACCCAAAGAGATTTGTTGCTTTTAAGCTCGGAGATTTGTTCAAAGATGATGCTGACGAAACTGAAATTTTAAAGACGTTGTCTTTCGATGGGGGGGCTCTTGTTAAATATTATTTAGTAAATAGCGGAAGTGGTGACTTATTAGATCAGGTTGAAAATTTCAAATCTTATTTAACTCCCATAAAAATAATTTTTGGTGGTTTTGAAAATATGAGCACAAATGTTTCTCGATTTGATGCATTTAGACTATGGTGGAAAACAAATAGTGTTGGCATTAATGATGAAAATATTGTTGATATTTCAGCTAATTTTGAAGGCAGTGATATGCAAAAAGTGATGGGGATAAACTCTGTTGTTATCAATAGGGCTATTAAGCCATATGTAGAAAATTTAAAAGTTTTATCAGATGACGTTGAGATAAACATTGTGAACAAAAGTGAAGATATACGTGCAAGTAAAGTTATGGAGGATTTTATCGTTTCCATTGGAGGCAGGGTGACACAGATAATAGGCAGTACAGATTTAGTCGAAAGGTGTCAGGTAATCGGCAGCGACACTTATACTCGGGAATATTTGGCAAAAACATTTGATTGTGATATAAAAGATCAGGCTTTCGGCGACAAAAACAAAGATGTTTTAACTGTTGTGATAGGCCAGGAGTTTAGGAAATCTTACCTCTAATGCCATATGTTATTTTAGGCATAATTGTTCTTATTGTTTCTTTTGTTATTGCGCTTGTCTCTCTGGTATATGAACAAAGAAAGGTAGAGGAGCGAAAAAGTGAAGAAGAAGGGGATTTGGTTGTGGCAGCAAATGGTGGTGCTGGTTCAATGGTGCCTAATGTAACTCAGGGTCAGGATACAGAACTGCCTTTAGGTTCTTCTCGACTATCAACTTTGTCGGGTGCAAACTTGCCTGGGGATCAGACCCAACTTGATTCCAGGGTTGTTGCCTCTCAAACTAGAGATGATGATGTTTGGTGGAATGATCTTGTCGGAGGAAGCAGTGGAACGGGGAATGTATTGCCAGATAGTGAGGAGCAAAAATCAATTCTTGCGATTCAGGAAGAGTTAGCGAGAATGACTTCAGCAAAAACAGGAACAAATAGCGATCAGGCTTCTTTAGGTGGTATAAGTGATGATAAAGATAGTCATCAGGTGAGAAGTAAAAGCTTTTTGAGCGGGGAATTTTCTTTAGCTGATATAAGAAAAAAGGATTAGGCGAAAAAATTATCTTTGTCTTCGAAGCTCGGACTTTCTTGGAATGAAGGCTGGTTGGCAAACTTTGTAGCTCTTTCAACTTCCCGAATAAATACTGTAAGTGTTTTAGTTGTTGCTGATTTAACGAACGCTTCGTATTTGTTACCACCTTCTATAAAAGCGAGCATTTTGAATGAAACATCGTCTGGTAAGGCACCAACGTAAATGTCTTCTTGTGTTGATATTGTTATTGAATGTTTTTTGGGAATTATTTCCAGTTCGTCACCGCAGTTGAGGGCTGCAAGTACTGCTGGAGAAGCCAGATTTAGCAGGTTTATAGTTTTGGTTTTTCCAGGTTCAATAAGAAATACGGTAGATAGATTAATATGGCCGTTTGTTTTTTTAGTGTCACCTGTAGTGCTTTTTGTAAGTTTGGAAATCTTTTCGATATTCTTTTTTGCGATTATGTTGTACTGGTCCAAGTCTAAAACCATTTTGTAGATTTTCTGCGCTTTGTCGATTTTACCGGCACACATAAATGCTTTGGCAAGACGGTTAAGAGCTTCGATATTATCTTGTTCTAGTGTAAGAATTTTTTGGTTTAGCTTTATTGCTTCGTTCCAGTCAGAGCTTAAAGCTGCTTCTACTGCAAGCTTTATGAGAAGCTCAAGGTTTTGTTGGCCATATGGTATTGGTGCGCCCATGTAAAATCTAAGAACCTAAGTTAGATTAAAGTGAAAAGTTCGTCAATAGGTGAAAAATTTGAACCATTTTTGGATAATTTGAGTACTCGGAGTGTTCAAAACGATTTTTGGTGTTGTCAGTAATCGATATAAATCAGTATAATTTGAAGTTATGAGCGGACATTCGAAGTGGAGCACGATTAAGCGGCAAAAGGGGGTTGCGGATGCCAAGCGCGGACAGGTGTTTACCAAGCTTGGCAGTGCAATCACTATTGCAGTGCGTGAAGGCGGCGGGGGTGATCCGGCTTCCAACTTTAGACTGAGGCTGGCGATGGAACAGGCCAGGGGTGTTAACATGCCGAACATTAACATCCAGAGGGCAGTAGACCGCGGTCTTGGTCCTTCGACAAGCTCAGGATTGGGACAACTGGAGTCGGTTGTATATGAGGGTTATGGACCGTCTAAAGTTGCAATAATAGTTGAGGCTGCTACGGACAATAAAAACAGGACAACGCCGGAAGTGCGAGGAGTGATCGAGCGGGGAGGCGGGACTTTTGCAACGCCTGGTGCGGTTTCCTGGATGTTTGCTGATGCCGGATTGATAACTGTTGCAAAAAATGGTACATTTTTCGAGGAGATTTTTGAGGCAGCTGTTGATTGTGGAGCTGAGGATGTTGAGGATGCGGGGGATTTGGTTGAGATTTACACAAAACCGGCGGATGTTGAGAAAGTCAAAAACGCCATGGCTAGTAGGGGTCTGACCCCTAAATCGACGGAGATTTTTAAGAAACCGACTACTGTCCAGCCAATTGATGATGCGGAGGTTGCTAAGAAAGTTTTGGGGTTAATCGAAAAACTGGAGGATTTGGATGATGTGCAAAAAGTCTATGCGAATTTTGACATACCTGATAATTTATTAAAATAAATGACAAAAGAACCTCTTTTTCCTGATCAACGAGATGCATTTGCTTGGTTTAGACCTTGATGAGTACACTCTTCCAATTTGGGATCCACATTGGCACCATACAGGTACGGTTGAAGATTGGAGCGAAATGACTCGTTGGGTAAAAGAAGGGAAAGTTGTTGATCGTGATTACTTTAAGCGTACATTATTTAAAGCACATGGGGTAAATTTGTGAAATTGTTTTGTTTTGTAGGTTTTGATAGATCTACTCTAAACTCCGAATCCGAACATTTAATATTGGCTGTATCGTTGTTATGCTGAACTTGTTCCAGCACCTCAGGCCAGATGCTGAATTAAATTCAGGATGACACAAGTGGAGACTACAAATCCATCCTAAATTCCACGCCCCAACGTTTGAAGCCCAGTTTTTCGTAGAGCTTGCGGGCTTCTTGGCGGTCGTCTCCTGAGGTAAAAATAATCTTGTAACAGTTTTTGTACCTGGCGATTTTTATGACTTCTTGGAGCAGGCTTGTGCCGATTCCTTTGCCGCGCAGCTTTTGGTCAACGACAAACCCTTCTAAAAATGCATAGGGCCTGGCGCGAGTGGCAACTTCGATATAGTAAATTGTGCCGGTGCCGATAATTCGGCTGTTTTCTTGTGCTACTAGAATTTGACAAGTTTCGTCTTGCAATTGTTTTTCCAGAGTTTCTTTGGCGCTTTCTGCTACTTTTTCGGTGCGGTAAATTTGGGTTTGCAGAGCCAGGATTGTGTCGATATCGGTCGGTGTTGCTGTTCGGATTTGCATTTCTAACATTGTAATCTATAAGCTGTTTTGTGCGCCAGTTTTTGTGCTAAAATTCCTAGAGTGAAGCTCTACGAATTTGAGGGGCACAACCTTTTTTCCAAAGTGGGCATTGAAAGCCCTTTTTTTGTTGTCTGTTCAAATATGGAAGAGGTGGAGCAGGCGCGTCAACGTATGAAATTCCCAATTGTTGCCAAGGTGCAGGTGCTTTCGGGAAAGCGCGGAAGGGGCGGGGGGATTAAAATTGTAACCACCGATAAATTACTGAAAGACTTTTGTAGAGAGATGTTCGGGTCAATTTTTCCTCCTTCGCATGAAGCTTCTGCCGGTGCTAAGGCTTTGGCGGACAAGTCGGAAGGACGAGGTGGTGGAGAAGAGGTTAGGTTTATATCCTTGGCCGAAAAGGTTGAGATAAAGAGTGAACTTTATGCTTCGATTGCTTATGATACAACTTTAAAAATACCTTTTTTACTTTTCTCTCAAGAGGGGGGAATGGATATCGAGGAAATAAAGGCGAAAGAGCCTGAGAAAATTTTGCGAGTTAATATTAACCCGTTTTCGGGGCCAAACAAAAAAGACCTTATAAAAATTGTCGACAATGATGAACAACTAATCGATTTTTTAGTGCGGCTTTGGGATGCGTTTGTAAGGTTTGATTGCCGGTTGTTGGAAGTTAACCCGATTGCGAGGGTTGGTGACGAATATGTTGCGGTTGATGCTAAGGTAATTTTAGATGATGCCGCGCTTTCGCGGCACCGCGATTTGGATGTTTTGCCAAAAGGTGCGGCTGGGGCAGTGCCGACTGCGCGGGAGATTGAAGCCAGAAAAATCGACGGGGAAGATTATCGCGGGAGTGCCGGTTCAACATTTATTGAATTTGGCAGTGACCCTGATGAAAAGTACGGGGCAGGTATTGCGGTTCTGGCTTCAGGAGGAGGGGCTTCGCTTTTGGTGATGGATGCTTTGGTTGCTGCAGGGGGCAAGCCTTCAAATTACACCGAATATTCCGGAAACCCGCCGCGGGAAAAAGTCGAGAAGCTGACTGAAATTACATTATCAAGGGAAGGTTTAAGTGGATGCCTGGTTTGCGGGGCAGTTGCCAACTTTACCGATATTTATGCGACTCTGGCTGGTTTTTGCGACGGGTTGCGCAAGATTTCACCAAAACCGGAGTTTCCGATTGTTATCCGCCGCGGCGGGCCAAAGCAGAAAGAAGCTTACGAAATGCTAACAAGATTTGCGAAAAAAGAAAGTTTTGATATTCATTTGTTTGGGCCGGAGACCCCAATTTCGGTAGCATGTAAGGCGATGGTGGAGCTTAGTGAGGCGTATAGGTCAAAACTTAAAAGTTAAAATGCAAAATTACAATTCAAAATTTAAAACTGATTTGATTGGTCGTTGTTTTAATCTTAGTCTGAGGGTTATTAAAATCTGCGATCAGTTACCAAAGAAAAGGAGTGCATGGGTTATTGCTGATCAACTTATCAGAGCAACCTGCTCAATAGGTGCGAATCTTACAGAGGCAAAGGCTGCCAGCAGCAGATTAGAGTTTAAGAGATTTTACGAAATTGCGTTAAAAAGCGCAAATGAAGCTGGCTATTGGTTAATGTTACTTTCTAAATCAAGTTTGGCGGATGAAAAGATTGTGGGTGATTTAACCCGAGAGTTGACAGAGATTTCTAATATGATTGCAAGTGGTGTTTTGAGGTTGAAGGGAAAGAAATTTTGATTTTTGAATTGTATTTTTGAATTTTGATTTATGAGTTTTAAATTAATATGGCAATACTTGTAAATTCTGAAACCAAAGTATTAATCCAGGGGATCACCGGCAAGTCCGGCCTTAGTGCATGTGCGGATCTTTTGGATTACGGAATGAAAGTAGTTGGCGGGGTTACACCGGGTAAAGGCGGGCAGGAAGCAATGGGACTGCCGGTTTTTAACTCCGTCCGCGAGCTTATTGAGTCAATTGGTCCTGTCGATTGTGCGATGGTCAATGTACCGCCGCTTTTAACATTTGATGCGGCAATGGAGGCAACTGATGCGGGAATTGGCTTGGTGCACATCTTTGCTGAGAAAGTGCCGGTTTTGGATACATCCAAAATTCTATTTCGCGCAAAAGAAAAAGGAGTTCGGGTTTTGGGGCCGAATTCGGTTGGGGTGATTTCACCTGGTGAAGGCAAGATTGGTTCCATTGGCGGGCCGAACGCTAAAGTTACTTTTTCTAAGGGGCCAGTTGGGGTAATTTCCAAGTCCGGCGGGATGTGTTCGGAACTTGGGGCGATGATAACTTCTGCTGGGCTTGGGCAGTCAACAGTTGTGGGGATAGGCGGGGATTTACTAGTTGGAACGACATTTGCGGGCGTTTTGGAATTGTTTGAAGGGGATAGTCAAACAAAAGTCGTGGTTGCATTCGGAGAGGTTGGAGGAAATGCCGAAGTGGAAGCAGCGAAATTGCTTTTGGAGAAAAAGTTTACCAAACCTTTTATTGTTTTTCTGGCGGGCAAGTTTGCCGAGAAGCTGCCAAAGGACACGGCTTTGGGCCATGCCGGGGCAATTGTTGGGTTAGAAGCGACAATGGAGGAGAAAGTTAAAATCCTTAAAGATTCCGGTGCTGTGGTTGCGGAAAATTTTGAGGATATACCGAAACTGGTAAAAGGGGTGATGAAGTAGTCGGTGTTTTTGAGTTTCGGGTATAATGAACTTTAATCAATGACAAAAGCATATAGAACTTCAATTTCTACGCATCATGACGGCAAGCCGTATGTTTACGGGTATGACCTTACCAAACTTGCCGAGGTACCTTCTTTTACCCGCACGATTTATTTGATTCTCGCAGGCAGAATGCCGGACAAAAATTCCGAGAGGATGCTGGATGCGATTTTTACGATTGCAATTGATCATGGAGTTGAACCCTCTTCTGTGGTTGCCGCAAGGAATGTGTATTCTGCCGGTTCGCCTGTGCAGGCGGCGGTGGCGGCCGGAGTTTTGGCGTTTGGGGAATTCCATGGCGGGGCAATTGAGCAGACAATGGAAAATTTTAAAAAATGGCAGAGTGTTGGCGCTTTGGAGATGGTTAAAGATTTTGCCAAGCGGGGAGAGCGAGTTAGCGGTTTTGGTCATCGTTTATATAGTGTTGACCCAAGGACCCAAAAACTGCTTGAGATTGCCAGGAAGCTTGGATTCTATGGAAAGTACGTAAAGTTTGCGCTGGAGGTTGAGGAAGAGCTTTCGAAAGGGTCCCATTCGACTGGCTCAGGGCAAGCGAAAAAGCTACCGCTTAATATTGACGGAATTTTTGGGGCGCTGCTTTTGGAGATGGGTTTTAATCCGAAAGTCGGTAAAGGGATTTTTATAATCGCGAGAACGCCGGGGATTGTTGCCCATGTGGTTGAGGAAGCTCTGAGGGAAAAGCCGGTGAGAAGACTAGACGAATCGGAAGTGGAGTATGATGGGCCGAGACCGCGAGAGTAATTTCGTGGAATGAACCAATAAATACAAATTATGATTTACGAATTTTATATCAGCAGGTCGTTTCCCGCGGTGCGGGATGGCGCTCCTCTGATATAAATCCAAAACTGTATTTATTTGATTTAAGGAAGTTTTGAATTTATGATTATTTTTGGGATTGATCCTGGAACAGCCACTACGGGTTATGGGGTTATAAAAACCAATAATGAAAACTCCAAATATTTGTTTAGTCTGATAGAATATGGTTGTATTGTGACGCCAAAAGACATGGAGATGCCTATGAGGTTATTAAGTATTCATAAGGATCTAAATGTATTATTACGTCAATATAAACCCGATTGTGTTTCTATAGAACAATTGTTCTTTGGAGTTAATTCCAGAACTGCGATGACTGTTGGGCAGGCGAGAGGTGTAGTGCTTGCCACTGTAGCAAACTATAGGATACCTATATATGAGTACCAGGGACTTCATGTTAAACATACAATTACGGGTTCCGGAAAATCGGATAAAAAAGAAATGCAAAAATGGGTAATGAGATATTTAGGAAGGAGAAAGTTAAAAAAACCGACAAATGGATATATTGATGATGCAGCAGATGCGATTGCAGTTGCAATGTGTCACTGGATAAAAATGTCAAGTGGGCATGCTGATAAAAAGATAATAAAAAATGAAAAAACGATAAAAATAGGGAAGTGAAGTTTTTAAAACGTATAACAAGTTACGAAATTACAAAACGACATAAGTTAATTTTGATGTCGTTTTTTTTGACATGCGTCTTAGTTGCTACGCAAACAGTTGGTGAGGGAGTAAGGTATCAGGTAATGGGGGTTTTAGCTGTGGCCACCATATTTTTGGCCATGTTTTCTTTGTGGGGTGAGCTTTCTGGCATAAAGTACTTTCTATTGCTTCTACTGCCTGTATATTTTGTGATGGGCGCTTCGCTTTTTTACTTTTTGCTACCGGTAAGATGGTTAACAAGGTTACCATTTGCACTTGTGTTTGGGGTTTCTATTTATCTTTTGATGCTGACTTCCAATATCTATAACGTTGCTGCAATTAGGACAATTGCGCTTTTGCGTGCCGCTCACGCAGTGGGTTTATTGTTTTCGCTTGTAAGTACATTTTTTTTGACGAATGTACTGTTCTCGATGCATTTGCCAGTTTATTTAATAGTCCCAGGGGTAATTTTTATTGTTGGACCTCTTTATTTAGTCGGCATGTGGTCTTATGAGCTTGAAGGCTTTATTAGCAGGCAGGTATTTGCCTTTGCGAGTGTATTTACGCTTATAACTGTTCAGCTGGCGACTATTATTTCTTTTTGGCCAGTTGTACCTATTAACGCGGCTCTTGTCGTAGTGACTGCTATGTACGTATTCTTGGGTTTGGGGCAGTTTGTTTTCCAGGAGAAAATGAAATCCAGGGTAGTATGGGAACATTTAATCGTTGCATTTTTGGTTTTTGTAATAGTCATAATGTCTACTAAATGGGGTTGATATAGACCTATAGTGAATTTTAGGGTAGTGGTTATATTTTATAAATATATCATTATTACCTTTATTGAATTAGGCATATATCAGCTTGAGTATATGTACTGGTAAAAGAAAGAGTAGGGAGACAGGGAAGAGGATTAGGTGATATAGTTTGTCACAGTTATAATAATGTGAAATATACTAACTCAAAAGCGTGAAAATGTTAGCTATTGAATAATTAATTGTGGAAATATATTTTATCAAGCTGTCTGTTTGATATCGACGGAGGATTATATTGCTCTATGCTGTTTTTCACGAGACCTGCGACTATTTATCAGTTAGAATTATAGGGTGCTAATGCTTTATAAATCCGTAGTTTTTGACATTTTCGGGGAAGAGGTCAAATTGGGCATAAGATGACGCATTCTAACTGTTTTGATCTGTGATCTCATTTGTTTTTAATTGTCTTCTCCTCTGGGAGGGGGGCAATCTCCTTTTTAGTCTAACGTCGCACAATGATACTTTTGCGACGTATGGTGAAGCTGGAGCGAGGAGAGGACTTCGAATTACTAACATTTTACGTCCAAGTATCCAATTTAAAATCTTTGTTAAAATTGCTCCTTTTTGTTTTTTTATCATTTTTGATTTTTTATCTTTAATATTTTAGTTTGATACATTTATCCCCTATTTTTACCAAAAAGCCTTTTTTAGATATTGTTAGACCTTAAGAATTAATTTGTGGTTGACCCTTATAATCGACTTAGAATAAAACGGCCTTCTTAGGTCCTATTATTGCCTTGGGGAGGCTGGAGTAGCTATGAAATGTTGTTTATGCTGCCGCTTGGATGATCTTTATTGGGTTTTTAGTTTTATAATCGCGGTAATTTTTGTAAAAATTTATTTTACAATTTAAAGCTTCTGGAAAGTGTACGAATAGAAAATTGATTACAGAATCGGTTATATTTTCGACAGTTAACTCGTTTGCATCAATTTTGATTTCCAATGGATCTTGCGGATTTTCGTCGGGGTCGTATTCCGTTTGGGCAAAGATTGTTGCCATGTGAGTTTGCATAGTTGGGCCTTTTGCGATTTTGATTGCACAATGTTCCTTGGCCATAAATGCAATAAAAAGGTCTAGTTTGCCGGTTTTTCTGGCTCTTCTTATTGCCGTTAGCACTTCTGCCACTTGACGTATTTCGTCGTCTTGGGTGTGTTTGATATCAATGTAAGTTTCTATCATAAAGCTAATTTTAACACAGTCAGAATGCTATTACTATGGGGCGTAAACAGGCCAGGAGATGGGTTGGTCGATTTTGTTTAGGATATTTGGGTGCCGAGTATTTCGCCAGACACGGCTTTTTGGATATTGTCTTCGCGGTTCAGGTTAAAAACTATAATTGGGATTTTGTGATCCATGCACAGAGACAGAGCAGAATTATCTAAAACTTCGATGTCTTTGTTGGTGATGGCTTCTTTAAAAGTTATTTTGTTAAACATTGTTGCGTCTTTGAATTTGGCCGGATCTTTGTCAAAAACTCCGTCAACCTTTGTGGCTTTTAAGATGACATTGCATTGGGTTTCCAAAGCCCTTAGGGCTGCTGTAGTATCTGTTGTGAAAAATGGGTTGCCTATGCCGCCAGCAAAAATGACTACTCTTCCCTTTTCCAGGTGACGAATTGCGCGACGACGGATGTATGGTTCGCAGACATCTTTAATATCTAATGCCGAAAGAACACGGGCTGGCTGGCCCGATTTTTCAAGGGCAGCCTGAAGCGCAAGCGCATTCATGATGGTTGCCAGCATGCCTATGTAATCACCGACTGTTCGCTCTAAGCCGTGTTCTGCAGCAGACGTGCCGCGGAAAATGTTGCCGCCGCCAACGACTGCCGCGATTTGCGTTCCGCTTTTTTGGGCTTTGATGATTTCGCGGGCTAACCAGGTTGTGAATTCGGGGTCGATTCCGTATTGGCGGTTTCCCAAAAACGTTTCACCGGAGAGCTTTAAAAGGACGCGTTTGTATTTTGGCTTTTGTGCCATTGGGTTACATTTTATCAGCTTTATCTTCAAGTTGTCGATTGACCGGGTTCATGTAATTCTGGGTCAAGCGTTTCCCATGATGATACGTGCCATGTTTTGCTTGCATCGCCGTTTTGGTGCTTCATTTTTAAGTGTTTCCTCCTTGCGTCTTTTCGGACTTTTTTCCTTCTATGTTCTTTTAATAATTGGTTAAACTGGTATCTATTGTGGGCATCTGATTTGTTGAGCCATCTTGTTGTATTGAACATTGCAAGATCAAGTGCTTGTTTTGATAATCGAGTTAGGAATTGTGCTTGAGGCTGATTTTGTGATTGGGCCTCTTGTGCAAATAATTCATGGAGCCTTTCAAGTTCAATGGAGACTTCTGGTGTTCGATAGTAGACCCTGTGCCTTCGAGTGTCTACGTGAATTGTAAAGGTGTTATTGCTTAGGTTAAATATGAGATGCAGGTGTGGGTAGATTCTCTCCTCTTTTAGTTGTTTGTCGAAATGTGCTTCGTCTGGTTGTGCATGGGTTTTTACTTGATCGTATTCATAACCTATTATCGAAAGCGTATTAAACATCAGTTCTACACGCTGTTTTTCTGAGAGTACCCCCCCCAGGTGTTTTTAAATGCTCAATCATCTTGGCCATTTTACACTATAGGTTTTGTCTTTGTCAAAAAAACTGCGTGTCGCAGAATGTTGACTTCACTCCCCTTTTGCGACGATAATGAGAATGGTCATTCTGAAGCGAAGACCCATTGAAGCGGGTCGAAGCGATTGAATCTGTAAATTGAGATCCTATCGGTTGCTTCGCTACCTCCAGGATGACAACAGTTATGTTTAATTTAACTGCCTTGGTCGACGAGTTTTTAGAGTACTGCGAGATTGAACGCAATCTTTCCCCCCTTACAATCCGTGACTATCGGCATTATCTTGACCACTTTTGCCAGTGGTCTGTGGCTAACTCCCCTATTTCAAAGCCCCAGGATTTAACGTTGGAGGTTGTCCGCAAATATCGTGTGTATTTAGCCCATTTTAACAGCCCAAACGGTAATTTACCCCTAAAAAAAGTAACCCAGAATTATTATGTAATTGCATTGAGATCGTTTTTGCGTTACTTAGTCAAAAAAGACTTAAAAGTCGTGACGCCGGACAAGATTGAGCTTCCCAAGACGGAATCGAGGTCTCTAAAGTTTTTGGACCGCGATCAACTGGAGCGACTTTTAGCCCAGCCCATTCAGCAAGTTCAGGGTAAACCTGATGTTTCAACTGATCGAGGATTACGCGACAAAGCACTTATGGAGATGCTTTTTTCAACGGGCCTTCGGGTTTCGGAGCTTTGCAGGCTTAACACGGATCAGGTAAACCTTGAAAGACGCGAATTTGGGGTGATTGGCAAAGGCGGCCGGGCACGGGTGGTTTTCCTTTCCGACAGGGCGGTAATTTGGCTTGAGAAGTATTTGACGAAGAGATCGGATTCCTTTCGTCCTCTTTTTATCCGTTATGCGGGAAATCAGGAGCCTACTATAAATGGGGAGAAGATGAGGTTAACTCCGAGGTCGGTCCAAAGGCTAGTTGACAAGTATGTTCGCAAAGCGCGCTTGCCGGTTAAAGCATCGCCGCATGTATTGCGGCATTCGTTTGCCACGGACCTTTTGATAAACGGTGCGGATTTGAGGTCGGTTCAGGAACTTTTGGGGCACAAAAATGTTGCCACAACTCAAATCTATACCCATGTTACGAACGCACAGCTCAAAGACGTCCATAAAGCGTTCCATTCGGGGAACAAATGATAAAAAAAGGAAGCGAACATATACCCATGCTTCAAGTCCGTCCGGCCAACCTGTTACGGCTGCGTCTTGCCTATAGAGTCACACGTTGTTTGCTACATGCAACTAAAGCAAGAAACTGTAACTCGACTTGGGAAGATTGTGAAGGAGGAATACCATGTTGATTTAAACTCTACGGATTTAGATCAATTGGCGCATGGATTAGTTAGATACTTTGACGTTCTGTTTAAAATAAATCATAGATCTAAGAAAAATGGAAAAAGTAGAAGTTCGAATCCTAGTCCCGCAAGCATTTCGGCAAGCTCAGTGCTTGTCACTGGGGTTGACGAAGTATTGGACTGGGATGAGAAGTTTACTCTGAGCGAAGTCGAAGGGAATCCATGCTCCGCAGCCTTGAATTCTAGTATTTATTAAAAATGTGTTAGTATAAATTTGTGAATAAATTCTTTTTGCTTGGAGGAATTTCCCTTTTAGCAATAGTTAGCTTTGTAGGATGGCAGACTTTAGGACAAAAAAATGCTCCAGATACCCAAAATCCGCCACAAACTTTTGATAATAGACAAACTCCTACTGTAAATAATAACAATCAATTCCAGACCCCTAAGAAAAGTGCTCATTATGAAAGTAATACCCCTGCGCATGGTGCTACTCTCGCAGGAGTTCCGGTAAATGTTGTTATTGATTTTAACTTTGATTTAGCAAAAGGGTCTTCAATTTCTATAACTTATCATGGGAAAGAGTCTGGAGTGGGACAAACGTTAATTGACTCAAATCCGCTTGCCATGAGACGCAATATGGATCCCACTACCCCAGATGGATTATATACAGTAAACTATAAAGCCTGTTGGGCGGATGAAAGTTGTCATGACGGTAGTTTTCAGTTTGCTATTGATAGATCAAAAGCTTCAGGCTTTTTCGATATGAGAAACAAAAAAGAAGTAACAGTTAGTTTGAAGAATACTGCTTTTAATCATCAAAGCTTGAGAGTAAGTGCTGGAACTAAAGTTACTTGGGTGAATGAAGATGATGTTGTACATACAGTCAACACTGATTCTCACCCTGCACATAGCTATTTTACGAGCCAAAATTCCAGAAACTTACAAAAAAGTGATGAGTACTCTGTTACTTTTGAAAAGGTCGGAATCTATCCTTATCACTGCACCCCTCATGCAGGTATTATGACCGGCTCAATTCTTGTCGAGTGATAACCCCCTTCCATTACTAATCAATTACTAATCAATTTAATTACCAGTAAGAATATTATTAGTTTAGGACTACTGCGAAGCTGTAATTAGGTTGAATAGAGTCCGAACGTAGTCCCAGATGGCCAGCCAAATCCAACGGAAATTCAGTAAACTTGGTTATGAGTTCCAATATCATAGAGCCAAAGATCGTTATCCACTATTCTGTATACAACACGTATATCTCCAGAAATTGAAAAGGCACGATAAGTACTTAGTTTCCCAGTTAATTTATGATCTCTCAGAAGGGAATCGTCTGAATTTTCTATAAATAGATCGAGTCTTGATTGAAACTGAGCAACTAATTTTGGATTTGAAGCTATTCTTTTGCTAAAGTTTTTGGAGAATTGCTTATGATGCTTTATTTGCATTCAACTGAGACATAAGTTCATCAACATTCTTTGCAGAGCGAATATTCTTACCTGCTTTGAAATCCAGCGTTTCTTTCAAATAGCGTTTTTCAGATTTTTCAGAAAGCATGATAGGTTCTTGAATCGTGACCTCAACCTTATTTGCAGCAAACTTTGATAGAAAAACCCTTATTACCTCTTGTAATGAGGAAAAACCCTGAGCTTGTGCAACTTGCTCTGCGTCATTTTTGAGTTGCTGATTTATAGGAATTTGTAATACTGTTTTTTGCACATGATAATTATAATGTTTTGATAATAATAATACAAGCAGCAACATGATTTAAGATAAGAAAAAAGCCGTTTTTTCCCAAACCAACTCAGGATATTTAACCATTTGAACCCAGTTAGCGGTTCGCTTCGATTACACTCAGTGTAAACGGAAATCGTCCCTTCGTAAACTCAGGATAAACAACGACTCCCAGCTTAATTTCGACCACTTCGCTAGCCTCAAAAATTATCAAAAATTGGCAAATTTCGTAATAAAGCAATTAGAATTCGAACTTTTTGCTAAACTGATTATATGGAAATTTTCTTTATTGTCACAGCCTTTTTAGCAGAAGTTGCCGGCACTGTTGCGGGGTTTGGTTCTTCTACAATTGCACTTCCACTCGCACTTTTCTTTTTCGATTTCAATACTGCCTTGGTGCTTGTAGCTTTTTTACATATTTTTGGGAATTTAGGACGGATTGGTTTTTTTAGGAAAGGTATAGACTGGAAACTGCTTGTTAGATTTGGGATTCCGAGCGTTGGCTTCACTTTAACAGGTGCGTTGCTCGTCTCCTATATTCCACAAAATACACTCAAGGGTATTTTGGGATTATTTCTTATTTTGTATGCAGCTTTTTCCTTAACCCAATTTTAGCTTCACCCATCTGGTTTCATAACCTTATAGAATACTTCTGGATATACTCTTGACAGTGCTATTTCACCAGTGTAAAATGCACTTATATGATTAACACTGTATCTATTACGGATTTAAAACAGAACACTTCCAAAATCATTGAGAAAGTTAGGGCAGAAGGTAGAAGTTTGATAATACTTCAGCGTTCTAAAGCCGCTGCTGTTCTTGTAGACCCTGATTACTTTGATATTTTAGAAGAGTCGCTGGAAAACGCGAGTGACCTTAAAAGTATTGAGGAAAGGAAAAATGAACCAAAGGTTCCTTTTGAAAAAGTAGCTGGTAAGTTGAAGTCTTCGTGAACATATCCTTTGCAAGATCTGCAGAAAAAGAAATCCTCAAGTTAGATAAAAATTTATCAAAAAGAATTTTAGATAAAATTAGCCTACTTGGAAATGATCCTTTTGGGCAAAATAGTCAAAAGCTAGGAGGAGGTAAAGGTTATAGAATCAGAATTGGTGACTGGCGAGTAGTCTACACGATAGACAAAACCGCAAGAGCTATAACTGTAGTGAGGATTAGGCACAGGAGGGATGTTTATCGGTAGCAAAGATATAAAAATTCGATGGCTTTTTTCTTAGCCCTTCGATAAGCAGAGCTTTTCTGCGAATAAACTCAGGGTGAACCTCAAAAAACTATATCAAACCAACAAGCAAAAAGGCTAATCACTCAATGATTTTACTCACCGACTAGCATAGAAACTTGTATACTTGATGTGTGAAGCATTGGAAGTATAAAAATCTCACATTTTTATTTTTTAGCTTTATGGTTGTATTAGTACTATCCAGATACGAACCATTTCATAATTTTTTATTACAATTTGGACAATGGCGATATATAGGTGCGTTTTTGGGGGGGATGCTGTTTGTTTCGACTTTTACAGTTACCACGGGAGCGTTAATTCTCTTGGTTCTCGCGGAAAAACTTTCCCCAATTGAGATTGGTGTAGTTGCTGGTGCCGGGGCAGTATTAGGAGACTTACTCATTTTTCGTTTTGTGAAGGATAATTTGACGAAGGAACTCGGTGAAATTTATAGTATTTTCGGTGGTAAACACCTAACAGCAGTTCTCAACACAAAGTATTTTAGCTGGGTATTTCCTGTTTTTGGAGCGATTGTAATCGCTTCACCACTACCTGATGAATTAGGGGTAAGCTTAATGGGAATATCCAGAATGAAGACATATCAGTTTTTGTTTCTCTCTTTTATACTCAACGCGGTTGGGATATTTCTAGTGGTTTCCGCGTCAACTATAATAAAGCCTTAGTACAGTCAGCACATCAGTTATCCCTGAACGTTAAATTTGTAATAGAATAGTAGATTTTTGATAAACTAGCTCAGGCCGTTCAGACTCTGAGAGCCTTCAGGCTCGAAGAGATACTTAATTATTTCCAGCCAGTTTGCGGTTCACTTCGATTACACTCAGTGTAAACACTTCGATTACACTCAGTGTAAACGGAAATCGTCCCTTCGTAAACTCAGGATAAACAACGACTCCCAGCTCTTTTCTTAGCCCTTCGATAAGCAGAGCTTTTCTGCGAATAAAAACCGCCATCTTTATGACTAGGGTCGCAGAGAGTGTGATGTATTACAATATTGAATGTGTATGACATTTGTGATAAAGTAATGATATGCAATTTACTACGTCCGTAACACAAAAAGGACAGGCGACAATTCCTGTTCAAATCAGGCAGCTGTTGGGAATTAAGGCAAATTCTAAAATTGTCTTTGAACTCAGAAATAATAAAGAAGTTTCAATTAAACCCGTGGTAGATTTTTTTAGCCTAAAAGGGGCGGTTAAAACAAACAAGCCATTTGATGTTGAGGCAATGGAAAAAGCAGTTGAGGATGCAATTGTAATTAAGTATGGTAAAAAACTTAATTGATACGAATTTAATTATTCGGTTTCTCGTTAACGATAATCCCCAAAAAGTTTCCCGAGTTGAGCATTTATTAAGAGATAAAAATAATAAAAACGTTCTGCTTGACACGATTGTTGCGGAAATAATCTGGGTGTTACTTTCGTATTACTCAATAGAGAAAGAGGAAATTGTAGAAAAAGTCAGAGCATTAATCCACGTTGACACTATCGACTGTAATGCATTTCTCATAAACAGAGCACTTACCATATGGGAAAAAAATTTAATTTCATACATCGATGCCTACTTAGCTGCGGTTGCGGAACTGGGGAACATGACACTTTATACTTACGATAAAAGATTAAGAGTAATCCCGACAATTGTTGTAAAAGAGCCATAATTTGGTTTTCAGATTGACGGTTAATTGGAAAAATTAACATATTTATCCCACGATAAGGCTTTTAGATCTTTGAGTTTTTTTAGGGATATGGCTTTTGCGAAAAGTTGGGCTATTTGCATGTTGGTTAGAAGCGGGATGCCAAAGTCGATGGTTGTCCTTCTTATTAAGTAGTCGTCGTCGAATTCCTTTTTAAAGTATGGGTCGAAGATGTTGATGACAAGATCAACTTTTTTGGCGTGGAGGATATCTAAAACATTAGGCTTTTTGTGCTCGTGGATTTTGTAAAGTTTTTTAGCCTTGACGCCGTTTGAATTAAGAAATTTTGATGTACCCTCGGTTGCATAGATTTTAAGATTTATCGATTGCAGGATCTTGGCGCTTTCTAGGAATTTTTGCTTGTTTTCCTTTCCTGCCAAAGATATAAAAACGGATTTTTCGGGCAGGTGATTGCCGGTTGCTAAAAGCGATTTTAAGAATGCTTCGTAAATATCGTGGCCAAATGTAGCTACTTCACCTGTTGATGCCATTTCGACCCGAAGGACTGGGTCTGCGCCCTTTATTCTGGCAAAAGAGAATTGGGGTGCTTTAACGGCGATATAGTTGCGGGGTCTGTCAGTCGTTTCCCGACCTTCGCTAAAGCTATGATGGGCAGGCTTCCCACCTTTTCTTAATATTGCTTCTGTGGCGACTTTGGCAAAATTTATACCTGTGACTTTAGATACAAATGGAAGGCTGCGTGATGCCCTGAGGTTGCATTCTATTACCCTGATGTGGTTTTTGACTGCTAAAAATTGAATATTGAAAGGGCCGGTTATATCAAGGGATTTGGCGATTTTTAAGGTTATATCTTTTACTTTTGTGATGGTTTGGGGGTAAAGATTTTGGGTGGGCAAAACAATTGTTGAATCGCCCGAGTGGACACCGGCATTTTCAATGTGTTCGGAAATAGCAAAACAAAGAATCTCTCCGTTTTTGGCAACGGCGTCGATTTCCAGCTCTTTAGCATTTTCATGGAATTTAGAAATTACAACTGGGTGTTCTTGTGATACGTTTGCGGCGGCTTTTAGGTATTGCTCAAGGTCATTTTTGGTGAATGCTACATTCATGGCGGCGCCGGAAAGGACGTATGAGGGGCGCACCAGAACGGGAAAGCCGATTTTTTTGGCAAATGTGGCGGCGCTTTTGGTGTCTTTTAACATTGCCCACTGAGGCTGGTCGATAGAAAGTTCGTCGCAAAGCGCCGAAAATTTGTTCCTGTCCTCGGCGTTGTCGATGGATTGTACCGATGTGCCAAGAATTTTAAGGCCGCTTGCTGCCAGCTTTGGAGCCAGATTATTTGGCGTCTGGCCGCCCATGGAAACAATCACTCCAAATGGACTTTCTTTTTCATAAATTTCCAAAACCGTTTCTTCAGTCAGTTCCTCAAAGTAGAGCCTTTCGGCCATGTCGTAATCTGTTGAAACCGTTTCCGGATTACAATTTATTATTATTGGCTTTATTCCGTTTGCATTTGCGGTTTGGGCGCAGGTGACCGAGCACCAGTCGAATTCCACGGATGAGCCGATGCGATATGGGCCGGAGCCGAGGACGATTACTTTTGCGGTTTGGGGTCCTGTCACAACTTTCTTGATCCCAGCCAGTGCTCGATCAATGTCTAGATTGTAAGTTGATGAATGATTTTTTGTTGATCTGCGCGTTGTCAGGATCCCTTCCTGTTGTGCCACCCCGCTCTTCTTTCCGGATTCCGGCTCGATGTCATTTTTGTCACCGTTGTAAGTGAGATAAAGGTAATTGGTTTCGGCCGGGTATTCGGCTGCGAGGGTGTCAATTTGTTTGACCACAGGCTTTATTGACCAGATATTTCTTAATTTCTTAATTTCGGCAGGCGTTGTACTTTTGATTTTGGCAATTCTCTTGTCGGATATTCCATATTGTTTTGCCGCAAGGAGAATTTCTTTTTCTAATTTTCCTTTTTTTAATTCTTTTTCCAGATCGCAGATGTTTTTGATTTTTTCCAAAAAGAAAAGATCGATGCCGGTTTTTTGGGAAATTTTCTCAGTGCCCACTCCCCTTTTTATCGCTTTTGCTATAGAAAATAGACGTGCAGGTGTAGGTATTTTAAAATCCCTTGTCCCGAAATTTTCGTCAAGAATTCCTTCCGCGCCGATGTCCAGCATCCTTGTTGCTTTCTGTAGCGCTTCTTCGAATTTGCGCCCGATGGCCATAACTTCCCCTACGGATTGCATAGAAGAGCCAATTTGGATATGGCTGTTTTTAAATTTTGCAAGATCCCAGCGCGGGATTTTGACAACCAGATAGTCGAGTGCCGGTTCAAATGCGGCGATAGTTTTTTTGGTGATGGAGTTTTTGATATCGATGAGCGAGTAGCCAAGTGCAAGTTTGGCGGCGACATAGGCTAAGGGATAACCGGTTGCTTTGGAGGCGAGGGCGGACGAGCGCGAAAGACGAGCGTTAACTTCGATTATGCGGTAGTCGAGAGGTTGGATTATGGAAGTCCGCCAATTTTTATCTTTCGCCTCTTCACTATTATCCATAGACGGCTCAAGGGGCGAATTTTTGGCGGACTCGCCCCGCAGAGCGGGGCTCGGATTCAGGGCGAACTGGATATTGCATTCGCCGATAATCTTGAGATGGCGGATGACTTTGATCGCTACCTCGCGCAGGCCATGGTATTCGAAATTGTTTAGAGTTTGGGAAGGCGCTACGACTATTGATTCTCCCGTATGAATCCCCATGGGATCGAAGTTTTCCATGTTACAGACCGTGATGCAGTTGTCGAACTTGTCGCGGACCACTTCGTATTCGATTTCCTTCCAATGGTTGAGATATTCTTCAATTAGGATCTGTTTGGTTTTGGCAAGGGCACGGGAGGCGATTTCTAAAAGCTCTTTTTTGTTTTTGGCGATGCCGGAATCTTGGCCTCCCAGTGAAAAGCCGCCGCGGACCATAACCGGATAGCCAATTTTTTGGGCGGCGTTTTGCGCTTCTTTTCCGGATTTTGCTGCGATGCTTTTTGGGTATTTGGCTCCAATTTCCTCTAAGGTTTTAACGAAAAGATACCTGTCTTCTGTTTTTTCGATTGCGGCTGTAGGTGTCCCCAAAACTTTAACTTTGTATTTTGACAGGGTGCCGGTTTTGACAAGCTCAAGTCCGCAGTTTAAGGCTGTTTGTCCGCCGAAGGAAAGGATTATTCCTTGCGGCCTTTCTTTTTTGATGACCTCTTCTATAAAATGCGGGGTGATTGGCAGGAAATAGACTTTGTCGGCAAATCCCTGGGATGTCTGGATTGTGGCAATATTTGGATTTATAAGTATGACTTTGTGGCCTTCTTCTTTCAAGGCTTTTATTGCTTGCGATCCGGAATAGTCAAATTCGCCTGCCTGGCCGATTTGAAGTGCTCCTGAACCTAAAAGCAAAATTTTCATTTAAATTTTTCCATAAATTTGTCGAATAAAAATTCGGTGTCGGTTGGACCCGGAGCAGCTTCTGGATGGAATTGGACTGAGAAAAATGGCAGTTTAACGTGAGCTATGCCTTCGTTTGAATTGTCGTTTGCGTTGTAAAACCATCGCTTAAAACCACTGGGCAGTTTTTTGTCATCTACTGCGAATCCGTGGTTTTGGGTTGTAATATAGCAACGTTTGGATTTGATTTCGATTGTTGGTTGGTTTTGAGCGCGGTGGCCGAATTTAAGCTTGTATGTATCGCCGCCGGCTGCAAGTGCAAGAAGCTGGTTGCCAAGACAAATTCCAAAAGTCGGGATTTTTTTCTTTAGGGCAATTTTAATGATAGCTATTGTTTCTTTGGCCATTTTGGGATTGCCGGGACCATTTGAGATGACAAGACCGTCGAGTTTTGGAAGCAATGTTCGGGGTCCTGTCAGCAGTTTCCCTCCCGCCAGTGCTCGCTTAATTTTAGGTTCGTTTGTTGATGATGATTTTGTTGTTAAGCTGCGCGCTGACGGGAGCCCTTCCACCGCTGCCACCCCTCGCCGGATTTCAAACGGATCGTAGTTCCATGGCAGTTCGTAGACAGTTGCACCGCGGGTGGTGAGGCAACGGATGATATTTTGTTTGGCACCGCAGTTTAAGAGGCCGATATTAACATTTGACCTTTGACTTTTGACAATTGACTTATGAACCTTTAGTTCATTTATTGATACTTCGGCTACCAAGTTTCTTTCGTTTGGATCGACAAAATCAATGTCTTCGTTCCTTACTATGATCTTGCCGAGCATGACGCCTTTTTCGCGAAGTTTTTGAGTTAGCGCTCGAGTGTCAATGCCTGTGATTGCCGGTACATTTTCTTGGATCAGCCAATTGTTTAGTGTTGTTTCCATGTGCCAGTGGTTTGGGTGAGTTGTCAGGTCAGAGATAACTAATCCCACAGGGTGGATTTTTGAGGACTCCCAGAAACTTTTCGGCGGAACTCCCCAGTTGCCGATAAGAGGGTAAGTAAAGGTCAGAATTTGACCGGCGTAAGACGGGTCGGTTAATGATAGGTCGTAGCCGGTCATGCCTGTTGAGAAGACGACCTCGCCGGCTTTTGAAACTTTGGCCCCGTAGGCCTTGCCCTCAAAAATACTGCCGTCCCCGAGAACCAATCTGGCTTTAGGTGATTTATGATTCATGATTTAAGATTTATGATTCAAAAAAAAGAAGCCTGCGGGCTTCTTGGTTTTGTTGTGTATGGTACTTGATTGCCATTTACTTCTTATTAGTTTTAGATAAAATTTTTGCTTTTTTCTTTGATTTTTTGTCTTCTGCTTTGTTTTTAAGCTTTGGGTTAAGGTTAAGCTTGTCTGCATCTTCGTCCTTCTTTTTTTTAACGATTGTTGCGGCTGCAATCTTATCGTCTGCAGTAAGCCTCATGATTATTACTCCTTGTGTGTCGCGGGTAAGTCTTGGGACAGATCTAATTGTTGTTCTCATGACCTGACCCTTTTGGGATGTTAGGATTAAACTTTCATCTTCTTTTGTGAGAATTTGCGCCGTAACTATATTGCCAGTTTTTTCTGCTAGATTTGCGGCTTTTACACCCACGCCTCCTCGAAGTTGCATGGGCCAGGCGTCGACTAAAGTTTTTTTACCTATCCCCTTTTCGGTAATTACCAGTAATTCTGCCTTTGTGTCAGCTTTGTCTAAAGCATCCATTCCGATTAGCTCGTCCCCTGGTTTTAACTTAATACCGCGAACGCCCATGGTGTCTCTTGCCATTGGTCGTACGTCTGTCTCTTTGAATTTAATGGACATGCCGCGTTTTGAGATCATGAGTACTGTATCTTCTCCTTTTGTTAACCTCGCCCATGAAAGTTGGTCGCCAGAGGTTAATTTGATGGCGATAATGCCGGATCTTCTTATTGATTCGTAGGCGGAGATTGCAGTTTTTTTAACTACCCCATGTTTGGTCGCCATAATGACAAATTGAGGTTTGGGACCGTCTTTTTCTGTTTGTTTCTTCACCGGAAGAACTGACAGCACCTTTTCGCCTTGCATTAAGTCTATGAGATTGACAACAGCTCCACCCTTGGCAACACGTGATGATTCGGGAAGGTCATAAACTTTAAGTTGGAATACGCGACCGCGATCCGTAAAGAATAACAGATTGTCGTGTGTGTGGGTGACAAATAGCTGGCTTACGACATCTTCTTCTTTTGTTGTGATACCAGAGATGCCTTTGCCACCCCTTCTTTGGGTTCTGAAGGATGCTGGATCCTGACGCTTAACATAGCCGCCTTCTGTAAACGTTACAATTGTCGGTTCATTGGGGATGAGGTCTTCTTCCGAGAAATCACCAATTTTTTGCTTAAATACCCTGGTCCTTCTTTCGTCACCATATTTTTCTTTAAGTTTTTTTAGCTCATTTTTGGCAACATCAAGGATTTTTTCCGGGTGCTTGAGCAGATCTTCAAGGTATGCGATTTCTTCGTGTACCATAGCTAGTTCATCATCAATTTTTTGACGTTCGAGTGCTGCCAGGCGTTTGAGCTGCATATCCAGAATTGCAAGCGCTTGAATTTCGGTCAGCTTGAACTTTTGCATAAGGTTTACTTTAGCGTCAGTGGTGTCCCTACTCTTTTTAATTGTTTCTATGACAGCATCAATGTTGTCGACCGCAATTTTTAAGCCCTCTAGAATATGCTCGCGTTTTTTAGCTTCTTCAAGTTCGAATTTTGATCTTCTTGTTATTACATTTTGTCGATGCTTAATAAATTCTGTGAGGATCATCTTAAGGGTCAGAGTTTGCGGAGTGCCGTCAACAAGAGCGACTACATTGACCGGAAAAGATTGCTGCAATGCAGTGTATTTGTAAAGGTTATTAAGAATTGATTTTGGGCGTGCATCACGTTTAAGCTCTATGGCGATTCTCATACCTTTTCTGTCTGACTCATCACGCAGATCGGAAATACCATCAAGTTTTTTATCTTTGACGAGATCTGCTATTCGGGTTACGAGGGTTGCCTTGTTTACCTGATAAGGGATTTCGGTAACAATTATTTGAAAACGTCCGCCTTTTGTTTCTTCAATGTCGGCCTTGGCTCTCATCATGATTTTGCCTCGGCCGGTTGCGTAGGCTGCTGTTATTTCGGTTATATCAAAAATTTGCGCACCTGTTGGAAAATCTGGGCCTTTGACATATTCCATAAGGTCTTCGACAGATGCGTCCGGTTTTTCGATTAAGTGGATTGTAGCGTCGACAATTTCACACAAGTTATGGGGGGGGATGTTTGTGGCCATACCGACTGCTATACCAGAAGCGCCGTTTACCAAAAGGTTAGGAAGGACCGCGGGTAGCCAGACTGGTTCTTTTAAGGTGGCATCAAAATTGTCTATGAAGTCTACAGTATTTTTTTCAAGATCATAAAGAAGCGATTCGGTGACAGCTGCCATTCTGGCTTCTGTGTATCGCATTGCTGCCGGAGAATCACCATCGACTGATCCGAAATTACCCTGGCCATCTATGAGCGGATACCGCATTGCGAAATTCTGAGCCATTCTGACCATAGCGTCGTAAACTGCTACATCTCCGTGAGGATGGTATTTACCCAAGACTTCACCGACTATTTTGGCGCTTTTTGTATAATGGGCACTGTGGGTAACACCCATTTTTTGCATTGCGTAGATGATTCTTCTGTGAACCGGTTTTAGGCCATCCTTGACGTCTGGCAGGGCCCTGGCGACAATAACAGACATTGCATAGTCGAGGTACGACTTTTGCATTTCGGAGGTTATTTCGACCTGTAAAATTTTGCCTATATCTGCCATTTTATTGCCATCCTTTTTCTCCTATTATCCTTTGTGACGGCCGGTGAAATGTGAATCCCGCAGCTTGTACTTCAAGACTTGAAAAATGCGGCGTTTGGTTGTCAGTATTTTGGTCAGCATTTTCAGCAACTCTTTTCCACTGACTGTATTCCAGCTGACCCTTGCTGACTTGTTCTCCCACAGAAGCGTATATTTCCCCATTAGTTTTTTTAACTGTGATTAAGTAAGGGTCCTTAGTTTCCAGAGCAAGGTTGATACCGACAATGGGGACTGCTGGTTGGCCTCTAGGCCGAAAATCGCTGACGTTATCAGGGGCGGGGCTTACTACCAATACACCTTTTGATTTTTCGTCTGATAGGTCGAATTCAATTCTTGCTCCGTTTTTAGCGATTGTTTTGGCTGACAATCCCATTAGTAGTTTGACTTCTTTATTAACAGGTATGTTTAGCCTTGTTACCGCTGTTTCTTCTGTTCCTGGTCTCATTTTTATATATCCAGTGTTGCTGATTTTGCCCCACCAATTTTGCCTTTCGCCTTTTGGGTATTGTTCATACACGGTTCAAGGCGCAATTTTGGAGGGGCTACGAGCGCTTTTCTAACTGTAAATATCATATGTCCAGGGTGGCGCTCTTCGCATGAGTTTGAATAAATCGTTTCCTGGGCGGGACCTCGTCTCCCATGAGCATTGAGAAAACATGGTCAGCTTCTGATGCGTCTTCTACAGATACCTGCTTCATGATTCTGGTTTGAGGATTCATGGTTGTTTCCCAAAGTTGTTCGGGATTCATTTCACCGAGGCCTTTGTATCTTTGAATACTAATAGTTTTACCAGGTAACTTATCTTTTATAATCTGGTGCTTTTCTTCCTCATTGTAGGCGTAGTGCATTTCTTTGCCAGACGTCAATTTATACAGTGGAGGCATAGCTATATATAGGTAGCCTCGTTCTATTATTTCCGGTAAATAGCGGAAAAAGAATGTCAAAAGAAGTGTCATTATATGTTCACCGTCTACGTCGGCGTCTGTCATGATTACCACACGATGATAACGTGCTTTGTCGAAATTGACCGAGTCTCCTATTCCGGTCCCCAGGGCAATAATGAGAGTTTTAATTTCTTCAAATTCCAAGATTTTGTCTAGGCGTGCGCGTTCAGTATTTAAAATTTTGCCGCGAAGAGGCAATATCGCCTGGAACCGCCGGTCTCTCCCCTGCTTGGCGCTGCCACCTGCCGAATCTCCCTCGACAAGATAAAGCTCACTTTGAGCCGGGTCTTTTTCCTGACAGTCTGTTAATTTGCCTGGTAAAGTCATCCCTTCGAGTGCGCCTTTTCTGAGGACTGCCTCTTTGGCGGCTCGCGCTGCCATTCTTGCTTTTGCAGCCAGGATAACTTTTTCCATTATTTTTCTGGCCTGTGCCGGATTTTCTTCAAGGTAAATGTCAACCCCTTCCTTAACAGTTGTCATAACTATAGGCTGTATTTCTGCGTTGCCCAGCTTGCCTTTCGTTTGTCCCTCGAACTGAAGATGTTCGGAGTTCATTTTGATTGCGACAACAGCAGTAAGTCCTTCACGCATATCGTCACCGGCCAGATTCTCGTCCTTTTCTTTCAAGTAGCCATTTTTTCTGGCGTAGTCGTTGATGGCCCTTGTTAAGGCCATTCTAAACCCTGTTAGGTGGGTTCCGCCTTCGTGGGTTGCTATAACGTTTACAAACGATTCGACAGTTTCTGTGTAACCGTCGTTGTATTGCACTGCTGCTTCAACTACAACGTCGTCTACGGTTTTATTTACGTAGAATGGAATATCGTTTACTGTAGATTTGTCCTTATTGAGATGTCGAACAAGAGATTCTATTCCCCCGTCGAAATAATAATGGACTTCGCTCTCTGTCCTTTGATCGTAAAGATGAAACGCGAGGCCTGCAACAAGATAAGCCCTTTCCTTTATCTTTTTTGAAAGAATTTTAGAGTCTGTTTTGATGTCGGTAAAAATTGATTTGTCTGGAAGAAAGATTGAGGTTGTCCCAGTACTCGGTAAATTTAGGAATTGGGGTGATTGAGACTCATCTGTTGGTTCAACTTTTGTGGTCGGTTTCCCTCTTTTGTATTCTTGTCTATAAATCTTATTGTCGCGCCTCACCTCTACACGCATCCAATCTGAAAGCGCGTTAACAACAGATGCGCCGACTCCGTGCAAACCCCCGGAGACTTTGTATGCTCCTTCGGTGAATTTGCCACCGGCATGCAGGACAGTCATAGTTACTTCAAGTGACGATTTTTTGACTTTAGGATGGATATCGACGGGAATTCCACGACCGTCATCTGCAACGGTTATTTTTTCATCTTTATCGATTACTACCCAGACGTTTTTGGCAAAACCGGCAAGTGCTTCGTCTACGGAATTATCTATGATTTCCTTAACCAGTTCATGAAGTCCATTTGTATCCGTAGAACCGATATACATTCCCGGCCGTTTTCTGACCGGCTCTAAACCTTCCAGAACTTGGATATCACGTGCGGTGTATGTGTTATCTGACATATGGGGAAAATTCTTGTGGGGTTCTTAAAACCATTCAATAAATTGTAACAAAGATAGGTTTGGCAAGCAAGCAGTCTTGTGGCTAGTTTTGATGGTCGTTTAGAGTGCCAAGTATAAGATTGGCTATAGCAAATCTTGCATTAACATTAGCATTTATCATTTTTTTTGTTTCCTGCGTTTGTTCTAAAAGTTTTAGAATTTTTTGCCTTTCGTCTTTGTTATTAATGGTTTTTAAAAGCTTTTTGTAATATGCAAGCATTTGACTACTGATCCAAGAATTTGGATCTTTGCTTAGCGCATTCTCAAGAGTTGATACAAAAGTTTGGCTGCTAATGTCGAGCTCTTCTTTATTTTTTTGTAATGACTGGTCCTTTTGTGCGTTTATAGTCACAATCCTGGAATTTATTGTAGGCAGGAGATTTTTCGAAGAGTGGGCAATGAGGATCAATATGGCATGCGAGGGTGGTTCTTCGAGAACTTTGAGCAGGGCGTTTTGGGCCTCTGTAGTTAGTTTGTCTGCGTCTTTTATGACAACAATTTTTTGTTTTTGATATATGGGCTTTTGATAGAGCTGTTTTTTGAGGTTTCTGATTTCGTCTATGGATATTGATCCTTCTGTTGGTGATATGGTGGCAACATCAGGTGATTTTTGGGAAAATTCTAGATTCAATTTTTCAAGATGTGACGTTAAATCGTCGACAGAGTTATTGATATTGGAAATTATTAGATAGCTTTGAAACATTTTATATTTGGGTTTCTTTGCTTGTGTTTCCATTTTAGTTTGTTAATTGGTACTATTGATGTAAGCACTATTTTACCGTGTTATGACAACTGCTGCCCAATTTGTACAACCCAAGAGTGAATCTCTGAAGCAAAAATCTATCGAGGATGTCTTAGGCGAACGAGGGCTTTTAACGGTTGAACAGGTTAAGTTTGTAAAGAACGAGTCGAAGCGACGACAAGAACCATCCGAAAAAATTATTTCCCAAATGAATTGGGTTACCGACGAGCAGACGATGCAAGCTAAGGCTGAGGTTATGAATGTTTCTTACGCCAGACCAGACTCAATGCCTCTTTCACCAGAGACGTTGACTATAATTCCCGAGGATGTTGCTAAGCGGTTGGTAGTTATTCCTATTGGCCGAGAAGGAAACACTTTGTCAGTTGCAATGGTGGATCCAATGGATTTACAAACCGTAGAATTTCTGGAAAAGAAGAGCGGACTGGCTATCCGTCCTTTTTTAAGTACTGCGGAATCAATAAATAAGGCAATAAATGATCAATATAATCGCGGTTTGTCCAGTGAAGTTACGGAAGCGCTTGAAGAGGCTGGTGGAGTGTCTAAAACGCCGTTGCAGCAGGCGGAGGCAACTACGGTTTTGGGTGAGGCTCCGGTTGCGAGGATTGTTTCCACCCTTTTGGAATATGGTATTAAGATTAAGGCTTCGGATATTCACATTGAGCCTCTTGAGAATGAAACTCGTGTTAGATACAGAATTGACGGTATATTGCAAGAAAAGCTAGTATTGCCTCGTAAAATTCACGATGCAATCGTTTCGAGGATTAAGATATTGGGTAATATGAAAATTGACGAGAGAAGGATTCCTCAGGATGCCAGATTTAATTTTAAGGTGGCACAGGAAGATTTAGATTTAAGACTCTCCACTTTGCCTACCGCATTCGGTGAGAAAGTTGTGATGAGGCTTCTTAAAAAAACCGGGAAAGTTCCAACTTTACCTGAATTGGGTTTGAGAGGAAAGGCGCTTGCGAACTTACAGGATAGCATTGCCAGGCCACACGGGATAATTTTGATTACGGGACCAACAGGCTCCGGTAAAACTACAACTTTGTACGCGATACTTTCTAAAATAAACTCGACAGCGGTTAATATTGTAACACTGGAGGATCCTGTTGAGTATCAGATTCCAGGTGTCAATCAGGTTCAAGTTAATGTACCAGCGGGACTGACTTTTGCATCCGGCTTAAGATCATTTTTGCGACAAGATCCGAATATTATAATGGTTGGTGAGGTTCGGGATGCTGAGACAGCAGATCTTGCAATACAAGCATCTTTAACCGGTCATTTGGTATTTTCCACGCTTCATACTAATTCTTCTGCCGGGGCACTGCCCAGACTTCTTGATATGCATGCCGAACCTTATTTAATTGCATCGACCGTGACTTGTGTAGTAGGCCAAAGAGTAGTTCGTAAAATTTGCCAATCGTGCAAGATAGAAAAAAAGCAAACGCCCGAGACTGTGGGTGAACTTAAAACTGTGCTTGGGAAGCTTTATGACTTTGAGAAGAACAAGCTTGTTTTATTTGAGGGTAAAGGTTGTTCCGAATGCAATAACTCTGGTTATCAGGGAAGGATAGGTATATTTGAAGTGCTGCAGGTTACGGAAAAAATTTCGAGGCTGATACTTATTCGTGAAACTGCGCAAACTATAGAAAATCAATCAATTTCCGATGGGATGATTACGATGAAACAGGATGGCTACTTAAAAGTTATAGAAGGTGTTACAACACTGGAGGAGGTGTTGCGTGTTGCGCAAGAGTAGATAAGATATGTCTATTCAGGAATATTTAGAAATTGTTGTTAAAAAAGATGCGTCGGATTTACATTTGGTAGCCGGGCATTCACCCGTTATCAGGATTGACGGCCAGCTTGTGCCGCTAACATCATCACAGCTTTTGCCTGAGGAGACCGAGGATTTAGTCAATGAGCTGTTATCGACTGAGCAGAGGGAAATGTTTACCGTGAATAAAGAGATCGACTTCTCGTTTGCGCTTGGAGAGATTGCCCGCTTCCGTGTGAATGCATATTTCCAAAAGGGATATATTGGGGCGGCACTTAGACTGATTCCAAACAAGATTAAGACTATAGAAGAGTTAAATTTGCCAAGGATTTTGCATAATTTTGCAGAACTTCGGCAAGGTTTTATCCTGGTTACCGGCCCAACGGGACATGGAAAATCTACTGCGATTGCTTCTGTAATAAATGAGATTAATCTCAATAAGCCAATGCACATCTTGACGATAGAAGACCCGATTGAGTATGTGTATCCGAGGGGTAAGGCTTTGGTTTCCCAACGTGAAATGCATCTGGATACACATTCCTGGGATGTTGCCCTGAGATCTGCGCTTCGCGAAGACCCGGACGTTGTTTTGGTTGGTGAAATGCGTGATTTTGAAACTATCGCATCGGCAATTACTGTAGCTGAGACTGGCCATTTAGTTTTTGCGACACTTCATACGAATTCTGCTGCCCAGTCTATTGACAGAATAATTGATGTTTTTCCGGAAAACCAACAGGCACAGGTTAGAATGCAACTCGCTGCGACAATTGCCGGAATAGTCTCTATAAGGTTAGTTCCGACAATTGGTGGCGGTAGGATGCCAGCGTGTGAGGTACTCTTGTCATCTAATGCCGTGCAAACGGCGGTTCGGGACGGAAAGACACATCAGATCGATAATATAATCCAGACTTCTGGCGAACAAGGAATGGTTCTTTTTGATGCTTCCCTTGCCTTTCTTGTCAGGGCCGGTAAAATTTCGATGGAAAGTGCCAAAGCATATAGTTTGAGGCCAAAAGAGCTTGAACGTTTAATAGACAGCGGAGGCCAGATAATGCAGTCTTAAAGCGGTGAAATGTTATATCGATACCTTGCCAAAGATCAGGATGGAAAACCCGTAACAGGAGACGTAGAGTCTCTGGACGAAGCATCGCTGGTTAAAATTCTTCAACAGGAAAATCTAATCCCAATAAATATTACAAAGAGGGGCGGTGGGACAGGAAGTATAAGTATCTCGTTTGGAGGCGGTGTACCTTATGATGAGCTTGTAGGTTTTACAAGACAGCTTTCGACGATGGTTTCTGCCGGCCTGCCCCTGACTGATTCCTTAGTAATTTTGCAGAAGCAAACGAGAAATGCGCATTTTGGCAAAATACTTTCTCAAATTGTTGCAGATGTTGAAGGCGGTTTGGCACTTTCGAAGGCAATGGGGCAACATCCTAAAGTTTTTAGTGTTGTTTATATAAGACTTATAGAGGCTGGCGAAACAGGAGGGGTTTTGGACAAAGTGCTTATGAAACTTGCCGATTCGCTTGAAAAGGAAAAAGAGTTTAAGTCCAAAACAAAGGGTGCTTTTGTTTACCCCGCAATTGTGGTTGTGGTGATGATAATTGTTGTCGCTGTCATGATGATATTTGTCATTCCAAAGTTAACGATGCTTTATGAGGAGATCGGGACCGATTTGCCTCTTATGACCAGAGTAATGATAGGTGTGTCCGATTTCATGGTTGGCTTCTGGTGGTTAGTTTTGATTATTGTTGCAGGTTCTATTTTTGGATTCCGTTTTTTTGCAAAGACTCCCCAAGGGTCGGATTTGGTTTCGAAGATGGTTTTAAGCTTGCCAGTTTGGGGTAAGATGAGAAAGACGATCATTCTGGCAGAATTTACAAGGACGCTTGGGCTTCTCATTGGCACTGGTATACCTATCATTACGGCTTTAAAAGTAGTACGGGATATTCTTGCAAATTCGACTTACCGCGACGGAATAGATTTTGCCATGAAACGTGTTGAGCGCGGTTCTCCTTTGCATGTGCCAATGGCCCAAAACCCTGCGTTTCCGCCCATTATTGCCCAAATGATGAGGGTTGGTGAGGAAACCGGCAAGATGGACGAGGTTTTGGGGCGGCTTGCTGTTTATTTCGAGCAGGAGAGCGAGAATATGGTTAGGAATTTAACGACGGCGATGGAGCCAATTATATTGGTGATTTTGGGTGTAGGCGTGGGGGTTTTGGTGCTATCGATAATTATGCCTATATATAACTTGACGGCGCAGTTTTAACTAGAAACGAGAAACTAGAAACTATAAACGAGAAACTATAAACTATAAACTGTAAACTATAAACTAGAAACTATAAACTAGAAACGAGAAAAGATTTGTGTTGTGAATGATTTTAGATTTGTAAATTTCAAAGTATATAATGATGCAAAGAATTTTTATCATGATATTGTTGCCATTACGGCTAAATTTCCAAGACCCTACTGGGAGCTTGGTGACCAGATGAGAAGAAGTGCTTTGTCAGTTATTTTAAACATTGCTGAGGGTTCAGCCAAAAAATCCGATATCGATTTCAATCGCTATATTAAAATATCTCTAGGTTCCATCAATGAGTGTGTAGCTGGATTAGATGTAGCACAGAGCGAAAAGTTAATAAGTGGCATAACTTTTAATAAGCTAACTGCGCGTGCCGCAGAGATAGCAAAACAGCTAGGCGGTTTTTCCAAGAAATTGAAATAATTGTTTCCTGTTTCCTGTTTCCTGTTTCCTGTTTCCTGTTTCCTGTTTCCTGTTTCCTGTTTCCTGTTTCCTGTTTCCTGTTTCAAGCCATCTTATTGCTTGACAAATAGTAGGCCGTCATTGGATACTAAATTAGTATTGAAAATCTCTTTCGAGAGGAGGTGAAACCTAAACTATGTTTATTAAACCTGTCCAGAAAAAATTTAAGGGTTTCACCCTAATCGAGCTTCTTGTTGTTATCGCAATTTTAGGTATTTTGGCTGCAGCCGTGTTGGTTGCTATTAATCCTGGTAAGAGAACCAGACAAGCACAAGATGCTAAGAGGAAGAATGATATTGGTGCAATAGCAACTGAAGTTCAGGGGTACTTTACAACTCCGGGAAGCGGACTGTATCCTGGTTCACTGTATGTGCTAACGGCGCAAAGTTATTTAAAGCAGATGCCTTATGATCCAACGGCCGGTACTGGCACGGATGCGTATGGCTATTCTGTTAACGGGACTACGACCGAGGCTGCTGTATGGGCTACGCTAGCGGAACCTACTACAGGTAGTAACCCAGCTTATTTATGGTGTTATCAGACTTCGTCTGGTGTAGCTCGTGAGATTTTAACTAATGCCACTGGTGATTGTACTCCGTAGGTTTATTAGAAGGAAGAGTACAGCTTAAGCTTAGTTGTACTCTTTTTTCGTGGCTTGAAGTGTGATTGTAGTTTTTGGTTGGCCGTCTTTGGTTATAATATAAAAATGTTTTTCCCGCTAGGGGTATTTATGTTCATTTTTTTGGTCTACGCTCATGGTGTTTCACCGTCTGTGTTTGGTGGGGATAGCGGGGATATTATTTTGTCGGCGTGGTTTGGAAGCATTGCACACGCTCCCGGTTATCCTTTGAATTCAACTATTGGTTGGGTGTTTACGCATTTACCTTTTGAAGGCACGATAGCCTACAAAGCTAATTTGATGGCAGCTTTTATTCAGGCTAGTGTTGTGCTGTTAGTATTCTTGACTGTTAAGAAAATCATAAATAATACTTTGGTGTCATTGGCAACTGCATTTACTTTGGGTTTTACTTCATTATTTTGGCTTTACGCGCATGTGATTGAGGTATTTCAGATAAACACGTTATTGATTTCGGCCAGCGTTTTTAATCTAATTTGCTGGAGACAGAAAGAGCTTAAAGGAAAACGTAGCTTCCATCTGTTTTATTTATCGATTTGTTTTTTGAGCCTTGCAATTTTTCACCACCAGACGTCCGTTTTATTTGCACCAGCATACGTTTATTTAGTTTTTAAGACAAAGAAAGATATTTTCAAACGCAAACGAGTTTTATTAAACTCGCTGTTTGCATTTGCTGTGGGACTTATTCCTCTACTGTACCTACCGATTGCAGCAACTATGGATGCACCAACAAATTGGGGTGATGCCACAAAGATCACTACTTTTTTAAGAATTATTACTCGTGGCGAGTACGGAACATTCGTAGCAGCGGGTTCTCTAATAGGTTTAGATTTCGTTTCACGACTTGCAGAACTTGCTAATTACTTACTTTTTTTAAAAGCTGATTTTAAAATGTTAGGTGTACTTTTAATTTTTTTAGGAGGTGTTTACCTGTTCGTTAAGGATCGAACAACTTTTTGGTTTTTCTCAATCGCAGTTTTTTTCACTGGGCCGTTTTTTTTGTTTTACTCCAGTTTTCCATTTTTTAATGATTTTTATGCAGGTCTTTGGGAAAGATTTTTACTCCTGAGCTATTTTTTCAATGTGTTCTTCATTTCATACGGTTATTTGGCTTTTTACTCGATTTTAAAAACTTTTTTTAAACGATTTAAATTTTCTAGACAGAGAGAATTGAAGGTGCCATTGCTGCTTTTCTCGCTGATTATTTTGATATTACCCGTTCACTTGTTTGCGGTAAATAACTACAAAACGGATTCATCTTCGTTTCGTTTGGGAGATTGGTTGGGAAGTGATATTTTGGCGTCGGCTGAGGACCGGGGGATCATTTTTTTGTTAGGAGATACTCAAACTTTTAATACAGAATATGTATATTACACAAGCAAGAAATACTGGGATATTAAGATAATTCGGGGCGGCTCCCTCAGTGACATTGACTACAGGTCAAAGTTGACAAGGTTGTATCCTGATTTAATATTTCCATCAGATTTCTTGGATAATAGCAAACTGCAAGGTGAATACTATATTCGTAATTTAATAGAAAAAAATCGTGAAATGTTTCCGATTTATTTTTATTCTAGCCCAGTGATTATCGACAACTACCGATGGATGCAGACTGGATTATTAAAAAAATTGATCCGAATAGATGAATATTCTTCAGCGGAACTTGTAAAAATTAATGGCGATTTATTTTCTAATTTTGCTTTTAACGATTTTAATTCTGACGGGCAGTATGAGCAGTTCATGACGGCTCATATTAAAGAGAGTTACTATGGCTCTATTATGCAACTTGCTGTCGAGTTAATTGATAACAATTCTAATGACTTGGCGGCCTATTATTTAAATCGTGCGAAAATGCTAATGCCTGACAGAAAGGATGCTTATGCAGTCTTAGGCAATGAGCTTTTTTTGAAAAAATATTGTGATGAAGCGTTAAAGAATTTTGAAAAAGTATACGAGCTTGACCAAAAGGAATGGAAAGCATTGGAGGCAATTGGTAATGTTTATGGAGATTGTGTAGGAGATCAACAAAAATCCCTTATGTATAAGGCGAGGGCAAAAGATTTAAGGGTTGAAATTGAAGGATTTTCGCTGGAGTAAACTAGGATAAGTAGGCGTTTCTTGACTTCCATATTATGACTATTGATGTTAACAAGGCCGCTAATGTAATAAAGAGTGATGTTGTTATTATGCGTGGCCTGTAGTCGAACATAATTGAGCTTGTGCCCCTAGGAAGAATTATTGCCCTTGAGTTAGCATTCGCTGGGTATATTTTTGTCTGGTGCCCATCTATAAAAGCTTTCCAGCCTTTATAGTAACTATCCGACAGTACGAGTATAGAGCTTTTATCCGTTTTAACTTGGATTTCTACCTTATTATTGGTTTTGTTTAACGACAAGATCTCAGAGTTGTTTTGATCGCCTTCTTGCTTGGGCAGATTTATTTCCTCTTCCAAAATAACCGAGTTCCTCGGATCGTAGTTTTCATCATTTAGAATTTGCGAGAAGTCCATACGATTTTTTGCGACTTTATAATTATCCACAATGTATGCATTTTGTAAGAAGTCTAAGTTTTCGTACAAGTAGATGCTTTTGTTATTATGCTCGAGCAATCTGACTAGTCTCCAATTTTTAGCTGATAATTTATAGGGAATTGTTAGATACCGTACGTTTGAGAAATCCAGAACTTTTTCGCTAATATTTCCGATTTGATATTCTTGCTCATTAAGTTTAATTTGTGATCTTGATAATTGTTCGACTAGACTCATGCGGTTTGGAACTATGCTTTCATAACCGTATAGATGGGAAATATTAAATTGTAGATTGAGATTTTCGTTTAGAAAATTTCTGTAGAAGAAATAGTCGTTGCTATTTTCCGACCAGCCATTTTTGTAAAACGTATCATTCCAAAAGAGGTGCTGTCCAATACTTGCTATCCTATCACTCTGGATTGAATTGGTTATTTCGGGTGGTGATAACCACATATCTATACTGCCAACTTGGCTGTAAGGTTTCCAAACCCTAAAAATATCAATAGTTACTAAAATTGGTATTAGAACCAATAACAAATAACTAATAATTCTTTTTCGAGTTTTTTTTATATTGTTTAGGACGAGGGCGCAAATAAGGGCTGCCGAAAAAAATGAAATAAAGAGGAACCTTGACGGTACTCTGAAGAAGCTGAATGGTGGCATGGAGAAAATTGGATGAAGGGGTGCTTGATGACCGAGGGAGAGAGTAAATCCTAAAAAGAAAAATGCTAAGAGTACTAAGAGTAAATTTTTGTAATTGTTGAAGCTTTTTCTAAATAATAAGAATAGGCTTGATATTAATAAAACGAACTGAATTATTCCAAAATAGGCGTTACTTTCCCAAAAAATTCCCCAATTCCCTGGTTGCCAATGAGGGTATGTTCCATATTTAGGATTACCCAAGATATAAGGCTGTATAATTGTTAACAGATTTCTAAATTTGAATGGAAATTGAGTTAGAATTGCTTGTGGACTTGTGTCACTAAACCATTTTGAAGTCTTTATTAAGAAATAAGTGGGTATAAGTTGTATAGATGTGATTAACAAGCCAAGAAATATTGTTGCTAGAAATAAGAGTATTAATTTTGTGTGCGATTTCTTTTCCAGTTTTTTTTGCTTTAGTTTGTATATATAAAAAGCACTCAAGAAAAATAAATTATATGTTGGAATTTGCGGAGAACCTGCAAAATATTGTTCGGCTAGTACAAACGGTACTATGGTTAAGAAAATTATCCGTTTTGTATTGAAAAATGAGTTTATCAACCAAAAAAGCCATGGTATGGCAGCCATTCCAAGAATTAAGTTGTAGTGATGATAATGAAGGGTAAAAATTGGTGAGTATGCAAATGTTAGTGCTGCCACAAGCGAGGCTGACTTGTTGAATCCGAAAGACCTTGAAAGTAAATATGTACCTGCGGAGACTAAAATAGCGTTTACCACATAACCAAGGTTAAATGCTAGCCAAAACGGTAAAAAACTGAAAAACAGTAAATTAGGTAAATAAAAGAAACCCATCTCTAAACCATCCAAAACAGGATATCCCTGATAAATGTCCTTTTCCCATAGCGGTAGATTTCTCTCATGTAAATTTTTCCACATCAAGTACTGTGTTGGGATTTTTGAATGTATCAAATCGCTTCTACCATAATCTGGGGTGACGTAAATGGATGGTGTTGGCCAGAAAAGGTTGAAGTGATACCCAATAGAAATCATGACTAGAATAGCGATGGGCCAAAGCTTTTTGAAGTAATTTTTGATCATAGACCTACTTGTAAATAATATTATTTGTATTGGCTGATTTAATAATTCTTTCTGCAATTTCAAGTGCGTGGAGGCCGTCTTCCCCAGTTACCGGCATTCTTTTTTTGAACAGTATTGCGTTGATGAAAGCACGTAGTTCGATATAGAGTGGTTCTTGTGCCTGGAAAGCAACCTTAACTACATCTGCTCCAGTAAATGGAAAGTAATTCTCGGTATTTGTGTAAACATGACTGCTTTGCCTTGAAAATTGCAACTCTTGCGTTAAGTAATTGGCACTGTACATGCCGTTTTCTCCTAAAATTGTTAGATTTCGTGCCTTTATAGGATGTAACCAACTTACCTCGAGAAGCCCTATCGTTCCCGACTTGAATCTTAGAAGCGCTGACATCAAGTCTTCTTTTTTATGAAACTTGGTTAGGCCTTCTGCGTACAGTCGTACAATTGGCTCGCCAAGTAAATATTGCATAACATCTATATCGTGAGTGGCAAGATCAATGACAACTGATACATTATTTTGTGACATGACAGGTGGAGAAAAACGCTGTGTATGTATTTTAATTATTTTACCTATTTCGCCTGATTTAATTCTTAACTTGATTTCATTTACAACCGGGTTAAACCTCTCAATGTGTCCGATCATCATGGGTGTATGGCTTACTTTTGCGAGTTTGGTAAGTTTTTTGGCCTCCGTGAGCGTTTCGCAAATAGGTTTTTCTATAAAAGTCACCAGTTTTCTCTTTATACATTCCGTTGCTGTTTTGTAATGCAGTGGTGTTGGCATACAAATTGTTATGGCATCTAGCTTCTCGTTTTCGAGAAGCTTGGTGTAGTTTGTGTATCCTCTTACTTTATATTGTCTTGCGATCTTTTGGGTTTTTTCCTGATCAACGTCACAAACTGCTATTAAGTTAACATCTGGAAGAGAGGACAAAATCTTTATATGATTTCTTCCCATATACCCGATACCAATAACGGCAATATTTACCTGTGATTTCATGGACTGATTTTGTATGATTTTTTACAGGTGTGGCAGTAGTATTTATTTTTTTCTAATCCTTTTAGGTTATGGCCGTTTTTGCAAACATAGCCGATTAGTTTTGCCGGATTTCCTGCAAGTTTTGAATAGCTTGGAATAGAATAGGTTACTACACTACCTGCACCTATAAGCGAATATTTGCCAATAGTGACATTGGGCAAGAGAATGGCGCCTGCACCAATTGACGAGCCTTTTTTAATGATGATTGTGCCGCTTTGCCAATCTTTTTTTGTCTTTAACTTGCCAAGTTTTGCTGCTCTTGGATATTTGTCATTAACGAGGCAGGCATTTGGGCCGATAAAAACCTCATTTTCTATTATCGTTTTAAAAAATATTTGAGCGTTATTTTGTATTTTAACGTTAGACCCGATTTTTACATCATGGTCGATGTACACATTTTTTCCAATAATGCAACTGGATCCGATTGTTGCACCCTCTCTAATCTGGGTTTGCGACCAAATCGTTACATTTTTGCCTATTTTTGCTTTTCGGGATATATCTGCAGTTTCATGTATCATACGAGAAATTTGAGTAATATTTTAACAATTTTTTCTGATGCGTGACCATCGCCGTAAAGGTGTTGGTGCTTTTTGGGAATGTGTGGGTTCATCGAGTGCTTTAAAATTAGTTTTTCATTGCACTTTACAAGATGGTTCCATTTAGAATTAACTGTTTCTTGCCATTCTGTTGTGGATCTTAGAGTAATGCAGGGCGTTTTGAGCCAATAAGCTTCTTTTTGTATGCCGCCAGAATCTGTTAAGACAGCCTTAGCCATTTTTATAAGTGTTAGTGTTTGTGAAAAAGGTAACGGTTTCAATAACTTTATATTATGGCCTATTTTGACATTTACCAGTAGCCTGCCAGTTTTTGGATGCATAGGAAAGATGACAGTCTTTTTGAGTTTTGTAAGTATTGTAAGTAGTTTTTCTAAGCGTTTTAGGCTAAGTGTATTTTCCTGTCTGTGGATTGTTAAAAGGTAAAAACCTTTTGGTTTTATCTGGAGGGTTGTGGGTATTTCTGTTTCTATTTTCGTTTTTTTAAAAATATCGTAATTTATGTCCCCTGTTAAAAATACGTTATTGTTGACCCCCTCCTTTTTTAAGCATTCGACAGAATATTTGGAAGAACAAAAAAGGATTGATGAGATATGGTCACAAATAATTCTGTTGACCTCTTCCGGCATTGTTTTATCATAACTTCTCATACCGGCTTCTATATGGCCCACTAGCATGTTTGACTTGACAGCTGCAACTGCTCCTCCCAATGTAGAGTTTGTGTCCCCATATACTAGTGTGAAAGATGGGTTAATTTTTGATAAGGCTACTGCACATTTTTTGATAATGTTTGCGGTTTGTAATGCAGAAGAGGATGAACCAATTGACAAATTCCAATTTGGTTTGGCAATTTTCAACTCTTTAAAAAAATTATTGGCCATTAAGTTATCGTAATGCTGGCCGGTGTTAATTATTTGGTGATTAAAATGTTTAGCCAGATGTGGTGCGATGGCGGCAAGTTTTATGAATTCAGGGCGGGTGCCAACAACCGATACTATTGTTTTTTTAATCATTCAAGTTGACCGCGTGCAAACTCAAAATAGAGTTTTAAGTGATTTTTAATGCTGTTTATGAGGTGCATTTTACTTGAGCCTTTCCTTTTAGTCCAATCTACTTTTGATGCAATTTCGATAAATTGATATCCAAGTTTGTTTATTCTTATCAGCAGTTCTACGACTGAGGGAAATCCATCATGGGAGATAAATTCGTTTTTGTAATGTTTCTTTAGGTCGATTAAGATATTTGCCGGATATACTCTATAAAATGAGGAATATGTTTTGACTCCTTTTATTCTAAAAATTAACGAGTCGAGGATTGATGCTACTCTGCTTAGGAAAATTCTGTAGCCTGTAACACCAATAAATGATCCTCCTTGCGCGTGAGGTGATGCCAGCGCTACTTTACCGGTTTTTGCAATCGTGATTAAACTATTTAAAATTTTGTAGTCAGTAGTGTTATCGGCTTCCATTGTAACGACTATGTCTTTGTTTTTTAACTTGGGAATTACAAAATTGAATCCATATTTAAAAGCGTAACCCGCTCCACGGTTATTGTCATAACCAATCCTTATTATGGGGAATTTATTTTTAAGCGTCCTTGTAATTTCTTTTGTGTTGTCGCTTGACCCGTCGTCTATTAAATAGATTTTATTGTTCCCTTTTAAAAATGTGCTTATATTTTTTACTAAACCCTGTAAATTTGCGGCTTCGTTAAATGAAGGAATTAATATGTAAATCATAGAATTTTAATATTATAAGTTAAAGCAAAATTATTCAATGCTTTAGAGTGAAGCCAACTTAACAATTTTACCTCTATTCTTTTTGCCCTTTTTGATGATGAAAATTGCCCGATATTTTTTATCTATCTAAAAGAGTATATTCTTAAGTGTTTGGGTTTTAAAATTTCTGTGTTGAGGGATGGGTGTTTTGGGTTTTGTTGTAGGAGTGAGAGTTGTTTCTTAAATTTTTTCTGTAGATTACGTTTTTTAAGGTATACAAGAAAATCACTTCTTAGTTCTTCACTTTGCATAGGCCGATGATTTTTTGAGGCCGGAAGTTACGCTTTTTATAAAGTTCTGGGAGTATTTGCCTGTTTTTGCCAAATCCAGTGCTATTTTTTCCAATTGCATGGGTTTAAATTCTTCAAGTTCAAAATCCGCTTGCATATTTTGCCTCAAAAGATTTCTTATAAATTCTGACCTTGTTGCAAAACCCTGGTCTTTTGCTTTTTGGTCCAGCTTTTTGGCTATTTTCTCAGGTAGTGATATTGTTACCGTTGTCATTGTTAACATTTAATAATAATTGTTACTTATTGTCAATAAATCACTATATTTAACAATTGAAATAGATACTTGCTTGGTTTATTCTAGAGTCATGTTTCTTTATTTGGTCTTATTTTTTATTCTAGGCAGCGCGATTGGCAGTTTTTTGAATGTGGTAGTGGGTGGAATCGTGGAGCTAACGATTTTTTTCTAAAATTTTGAGTATTTGTGCCGCAAAATTGCGGAGATCTGTAATGTTTTCTTTATAATCTGCAAAAAGCAGGGAATAATCAAAATCATTGTATCCGTGAACAACACGATTTCTAAAGTCAGCAGCCTTACCCATTTTTTTTGCCAACTTGTCGTCTATTATTGATCGTTCACCAAGGAGCAAGAAAGCGTCTTTTGCAGTTTCTTTGTGTGGTAAGTTGGACTCAGCAATTACGTGTGCAGCTATGTCGATTGCAGTTTCTACGGCTTGTTGAAGACGAAAGGTTACCAAATCATGAATGTCTTCGTCTTTGATGAAAGACTGCTGGTTAAATTCCATTTGTTCAATTCTCGTGAGATGTTGATTTAGAAAGTCTAGTTTTTTAAGAATCAGAGTTTTATCAATTGGCATAAGGGGCAAGTTTGTCTTTCAGGAACTTATTATAAGTGTTTCTTATATAAGCGGTATCATAGTAATTGTGAATGGTAAAAGCTTCAAAATTGTTTTTGTCCCTTCGTGATTTTTCGTAAATTAATTCCCCTTTTGTGATAATTTGGAAGAGAAATATAGGAGAGGACGTTTTATCTACAGTTGACAAATCTAGGTCTTTTGGGAAGTTTAGGTGCTTGACTAATTCGTAGACTTTGTTTGAGTCCATAATTCTCTTGTTGCGAACTACCACGACCAGGTCGAAGTCACTTTCGGCAGTTGTCTTTTTTGTGACAGTTGACCCTATGACATAAGCTGTCAGAATTTCCGGCTCTTTTTTAAAAATCGTCTTGATTTGGTCGTATAGTTTATTGTTTGCCATACGAGGTAAATTTTATCATTATTGCTAATGCTTTAAAAGCCACGTTATTATCGAGAAGTATGATTCTATATCTTATTCTATTTTTCGTTCTCGGTTCTGCAGTTGGCAGTTTTTTGAATGTGGTTGTTGACAGAACAATCCGGGGTGAGGGAATTTTGGGGAGATCTTATTGTGAGTATTGCCGCGCGACTTTAAAAACTCCCGATCTTATCCCTATTATTAGCTTTATTGCTCTTGGGGCACGTTGCAGGTATTGTAAAAAACCGTTGAGTTGGCAGTATATAGCGGTTGAAGGTGTAACTGCTGTCTTGTTCACTTTGGCCTTTTGGGTTCTGATTGCTGGCAACAGTTTTAATATTTTCAATCTTTTATTTTGGTTTGTGATTATATCTGTTTTGGTAGTAGTTGCTACTGTCGACTTTAAGTTTTCGCTAATTCCCACAAGCTTTGTTTATGCTATTTCCCTAATCTCGCTATTTTATGTTTATTTTTCTTTCCCCTCCCCTGTATTTATTGATCATATAATTGCGGCTTTTGGGGCGGCGTTGTTTTTTCTTTTAATAGTTATTGTTACTTTTGGGCGCGGTATGGGTCAGGGTGACATTGTGCTGGCGTTTTTTATGGGGATGGTTTTAGGTCTGAGGGTAACAATACTTTCACTTTTTTTGGCATTTTTGGTAGGTGCGGTTGTTTCTGTAATTCTTGTAGTTTTGGGCAGAAAAAAGTTTGGCAATACGATACCTTTTGGCCCTTTTTTGATATTAGGTTTCTTTATATCTTTATTTTGGGGAGAACAGATTCTAACTTACTACTTTAAAATGTTATATTAGTATATGTCTAGCGTTTACGTTTGGCGATAAACGACTAAAGACTAGCGTAAAATGACTACAAATCTGCCTGAATTTAACAAGAAACTGGAAACTGGAAACAGGAAACAGAAAATTGGTTTTCAGAGTTTAAGGTTTCCGGTTTATTGTTTAAAGTTATCCCCTGCTTTTTCACTCATTGAGCTTATGGTGGTAATCTCACTATTTACTTTAGTCGCTGTTGTGGTAAGTGTTTCGTATATAGGATTTCAGGGACGTGAAGAAGTAAAAAGTGCTGCATTGCAGGTTAAAAATGATTTGAGGTTTGCGCAGAATAAAGCGCTTACAGGAGACAAGGTTACTAATTCGCCCTCTCCTGCCGGATGTCAGACAACAACTGCAACTGTAACCGCGGCGGATGTTTTAGTAGGCTGGTATGTAAAATTTGATAGAACAAGCGGGAACAATACGAGTTACCAGATTGTTGGTGATTGTTTTTCCGGCGGCTATGAAAAAAAATTCGGTGCGATTACTTATAGATTACCCAGTGATGTAGTAATTTCTACGATTACTGTTGGAGGTGTGGGGGTGGATGTTGCGAACGTCCTGTTTCGGCCTTTGGATTTGGGTGTTTCTTTCCATGACTTTAATGCGACTACAACTACCCTGCCAAATGATGTTGATTTTATTGATAATATACTTGGTTCTTTGGTGCACAAAATATCAGGATCTGAGGTTGTCATATCACTTCAGTCTTCGGGCGGTACTTATAATATAAAAGTTAACCAATTCGGGAATATTGAGGAAGTCAAGATATGAAATATCAAGCTGGCCAATCGTTAATTGAAGTGTTGATTGCGTTTGCGGTGACTGTTGTTATTGGAGTTGGGCTTATCTCTGCCAGCCTTGTGACGCAGCGAGCAGCAACATCTGCAAGGAACAATGCGCAAGCAACAAAGCTTGCCCAGCAATATGTAGAGCAGATTAGGATAATTCGTGATGTTAGGGGTTATAATTATATTAATACCTTTAATCCTGCTTGTTATAGAATAGAGACTTATGGCAATCTTGATCCCAGTGCTTGGACATTTCAGCTTGTAACCGTGACTAACGCCTGCTCTGCAAGTTTAGATAATGGTGAGGTTGTGAACATACCTGAATTCAAGGCGACTTTTTATCGTGACTTCGATTTATCTGCAGATTCTCTCGGCAAAAGGACAGTGACTGTTACAGTTTCCTGGTTTGAGGGAGTAAATACACGGCTGGTTGAACTTGAAAGTACCATATCCAACTGGCCGACCAATTAGTTAGACTTTATTTTATGTATATAAACCGGAATAATCATTACAGGTTTAAATCTACACGTTCTGGCTTTACATTGGTTGAGTTTTTAATAGTAATTGGGATTCTCGCGCTTTCTATTGGATCGATACTTCTTTTGTTGACTTCCGTTATCAAAGGAACAAATCAGACAAACATCTCTGCGGAAGTAAAACAGAATGGGCAGGTTGCTCTTGATTCCATTGAGAGGCAAATTAGGGGGGCTGTAAGTGTGGATGAAATGGCGCAATCCTTGTTGACAAGTTATGGGTCATCTCCTAGCATTAATAGTGGAATAATGGTAACGCAAAATTCCGGAAATAATTTGTATATTATTTGCGTTAACAGTTATACAGTTCCAGGTAGCCCGGAGCAAAATAGAAATGGTTGGATTGGAATCGCAAGTGGTACTTCTCCTCCTGCTGTGCGAGGCGATTATCAAGCGCTAACCAATACGGATTTAATTTCTGGTGTGAATATTGTTTGTGCAGTGAATTTGAGTAAAGCGTTACAGGTTCATACAACTGGGACTTCTACCAGGGGTGTGACTTTATATTTTGCAGCGCAACAGGCCATCAACGCTCCAGCAAGAGCGGATTTTTTGGCAGAAGCCCAGTTTAAAACTACAATTGCGCTTCGGGATTATAACTAGAGATAACTATATTTGCTAGCCGGCTGGTAATTATATTCATAGGTTGTTTGAGCACTCATTGTTTTTAAATTGACATAATTATTTCTTTGTGCGTAAACTGGGATAGGGTCTGCTATGATTGTTAAGCGAAAATCCGGTCAAATTCTTGTACTTGTGCTTCTTGTGGTGGTTGTGGCGCTTGCTGTTGGATTGTCTGCTGCTTCACGAAACCTGGTTAATCTAAAGTCTTCCACACAAGCAGAACAATCGCAAAGGGCATTTACTGCCGCAGAAGGCGGAGTTGAGGATGTTTTGTCCAAGATACCTGCTGTCAGTGATGTTATTCTTACGGGTAATCCTACTACTGAATGTACAAAAGTTGATACAACATCTGCAAATTGTACATTGCAGATATCAAATGGAGAGGGTAATGTGAAGGTGGTACAAAAGAAAGCATATGAGAGAAATGTGGAACTCGGTGACGTTGCACAGGTAAATTTGGACTTATATACAGGAGATGTTACTATTGAATGGATAAAGACCGGAGATCTTGCCCAATCTACACTCGAGTTTACATTCGTGTGTCAAAGTGTTAGTGGTACTTGTATGGGAGATGCAATGAGCGGTGGATATGGACAGCATCGTGAGTTTTACACGAATGGTGCAAGTATTCCTTCCGGTCAATCAGGTGTGAGTAGTTGCACGGTAGCGACTGCTCCGTTTACATGCAAAAAGGTGTTTAACATTGCTGTTGCAAACGTAAAATTTTTGAGGATTAAGCCGTTTTGGAGCAGGACGACGGTTAACATAACACCGGGAAATGTGTCGGCCTTTCCTGTCCAAACGTATGAAATCACATCGACTGCGACAACCAATACGGGTGTTTCCAGAAAGGTTGAAGTTAGACGTGATGCGCTTCCACAGCTGCCAGCAATTTTTGATTATGTGTTATATTCTGGTGGAGATATAGAAAAATAGGTTTTGTTATATGGATACTAAGATTAAAATTCTTTTAACTGTAATAGGATTGGCGGCAATCCTGGTTCCGGCGGCTTTACTGATAATTTTTTCCAAGAAGAGTGCAGACAATTCTACTGGTTCAGGTATTTCTGGTGGGAATAGGGAGTTGAGGCAGGATGCAGTTCAAAATGAACTTGACAATAACCCCTTAAAATCAGTAGTGGTATCGCCTTCACCGGTTGCGTCCCCGGTTGCAGTGTCTCCTAAACCCTCACCGACACCTTTGAGCGTCACGTTACCTGTTCCCCCTCTTGAGAGTACCCCTGGAAGCGGCGTAAACTAATATTATGGCTGCCCTACCATTTGGCCTTGATATTGGCAGATCTTTTATTAAAGTTGTTCAGGTAAAAAGACATGGTGGTAAAAAGTTGCTGACATCTGTATTTAGTGCTGCTACGCCTTCTGGTGGTATGGTTACTGATTCTCCTATAGAACTCAAAAAAATTTCCGAATCTGTAAAGTCTGCAGTTTCACAAGCAAAGGTAGAAGGCAGACAATGTATTGTTTCTTTGATTGAATCTCAAACGGTAACAAGGCTTGTTCAGATGCCTAATTTGACTGATAAAGAACTTGCGGCTGCTATTAATTATGAAGCCGATAAATATATTCCTTTGCCAATTAAAGAGGTAAATTTGCAATATAAAGTTGTTGTCAGGTATCCGACTGGTATGGAAGCAGGAGGCAAAATGGATGTTCTTTTGGTCGCTGCGCCAAAGAGGGTTGTGGAAAAATATCTGATTGTGGTGCACGACTGCGGGTTGAAGCTTGCAGCTATTGAAACGGAGTCATCGGCTACCGCAAGAGCTTTGGCAAGCGGAGTTGAGGCGGCTGTTGTTATCGTTTCTTTTGGTAGCGCTTCTACCGAGGTTGTGGCTGTAAGGCAAGGCAGCGTTATATTTACCAGATCTATTCCAACTGGTGGTGATGCGCTAACTAGAGCTGTGATGGCCGAGTTTAATTTGCAGCACTCTCAGGCAGAACAATATAAACATTCTTACGGAATTTTAGAGAACCAGCTTGGAGGGAAGGTAGCAAGTGTACTAAAACCTGTCCTGGAAGTAATTATTGCTGAGATTATAAGGGCTGTGGATTTTTCTAAAACTCATATGCTAGAAGCTCAGCTTGCCAGGATAATTATTGCAGGTGGTGGTGCTTATCTGCCCGGACTTAGCGAATTTGTTACACGCAGAACAAGTTTAGAAGTATCATTGGCTGACCCATGGGAGGAATTTGTAAAAGAAGGTTTGATTTTGAAGTTTCCCGGGCAAGGCGGGTTTTATACTACGGCGACGGGGCTTGCCGTGCGAGGATGAAGCCTTGCCGGAAACGCTTTATTTTGCTAGGCTGAAGTAAAGCATTAGATTTGGAGAATTATGGCAGATATTAATTTATTACCAAGTGAGGAGCAAGCAAGCAGCCAACTTGTTTCGCTGCAAAAAAAACTGGCTGTTTTTTCTGTGTTTGTGCTGGTTGTCGCTGCCGCTTTTAGTGTTGCCACTCTCGTAATGTTTACAGCTGCCAAGGAGAAGGAAAATAGGTTAAATGAAAGAATTGGCGGTGCTGCAGCACAAGTGAATTCTCACCAGTTGGCAGAAGAGCTTTTGACTGTTGTGGATAAAAAAACAGATAGTGCTTCAAAAGCAATAGCGTCGAGGTTACTCTATACAGAGGTTCTTAAAAAAACTGCGGAACTTATGCCAACAGGCATTGCTTTTGCCAACTTGAGTATAGATGGGGTTGAAATGAAGGCTAGTGCAACTGCTAACACAAGTGCAGATGTGGCAAAACTTGTTTCTTATTTTGTGACGACTGAAGAAGGGAAAAAGCTCTTTGCCAGTTTAAATATTGACTCATTAGCAACCGATGTCGATGGTAAATATGCTTTTTCTGTGAGTATGAAAATGAATCAAGCTGCGGTTCAGGTGCCGCTTGAGGGGATATAGATATGGAAGTGCCTTCGATATCTATTGCAAAGAGAACGGAAAAATCTTTTGATTTTTCAAAAGTGTTGATGTTTGGGCCGTCTGCTGTTGCTATTATCGTATCGATTATTATTGCAGTTTTTATAGTTTGGCCTAAGTTTAGCCAAGTACAACAACTGAAGGAATCTAATAAAACGCTGGATGAAACGGCGGTAAATTTGGAGAGTAAGGCTACAACTCTTTCTAAACTAGATCGAGACGAGCTTAAGGTTCAGCTTGCTGCTGCAGAACTGCTTTTACCATCCGATAAGGGTATTTTTACCTTTATCCGACAGGTTGAAGATGTCCGTAATACCTCTGGAGTAATAATTACGAATTTGAGTGTTGGATCTATTGGAGAGTTTTCTTCACAAACTAAAGCTGGAGGCTCTACCCCGGGAGGTGAGGGTGGTGCCCAATCAGCATCTCCAACAGCACCAGCTGTTCCTCCTACCCCCACAGGAG
>Ga0075634_14_pt1 | contig 49542 bp, 64 predicted proteins | sample RifGroA1_FD_68386 | JGI IMG/M metagenome (GOLD analysis project Ga0075634, IMG submission 68386) | Microgenomates (Curtissbacteria) bacterium GW2011_GWA1_40_9
ACTTTAACCCAAATTTCCTTTTCTAACGCGGCATAGTCTTTTTTATGTTCATTAAAATATGCTTTAGCGCTCTCTCTACCCTGTCCAATCATTTTAGTACCCCAACGGTAAAATGCTCCTGATTTTGTAACAAGACCTAGCTCTTGCGCTACATCTAAAAGACCTCCCTCTTTTGAGATGCCTTCTTCACCCATGATGTCGAATTCAGCAATTCTAAAAGGAGGTGAAACTTTATTTTTGACTACTTTTACACGATGGCGTGTACCTATTACCTTATCACCCTCTTTAATATTATCAATCTTTCTAATATCAAGACGCATTGACGCGTAGAATTTGAGGGCACGGCCACCAGGTGTTGTTTCTGGGTTTCCAAACATAACACCGATTTTTTCCCTTAACTGATTGGTAAAGATGGCAACAGTTTTGGATTTTGAAATTACTCCGGTTAATTTTCTAAGCGCCTGTGACATCAGACGCGCCTGGACTCCAATCATAGAATCTCCCATTTCGCCTTCTATTTCGGCTCTTGGTACAAGAGCGGCAACAGAATCGATAACTATAACATCAACCGCACCAGAGCGGATTAAGGTTTCTGTAATCTCTAGTGCTTGCTCTCCTGTGTCCGGCTGAGAAATTAGAAGATCTTCCAGATTAACACCAACTTTTTCAGCCCAAACAGGATCAAGTGCGTGCTCGGCGTCAATTAAGGCTGCATTTCCACCAGCCTTTTGAGCAGATGCGATAACTGAGAGAGTGAGAGTAGTTTTCCCGGATGCTTCCGGGCCGTAGATTTCGATAATTCTTCCGCGTGGAAGACCGCCAACGCCCAGCGCTAGGTCTACCGGAATACAGCCTGTTGGAATGATGTCTATTTCGAATTTTCCAATAGACGCACCCATTTTCATGATAGAGCCTTTGCCGTATGCTTTTTCTATTTGGGAAATTGCGGTTAAGATTGCTTGCTTTTTAGCATCAGAACTCATTAATTTTTGAAGAGCAGAACAGTCTAGTTTTACTATACGTATAATAAAATTGCAATACTTGATAAAATGATTGCTCCAAGTAGGTTGACTTACGGGGCGTAGTATAGTGGTAACACACCGCGCTGGGGGTGCGGTATCGGAGGTTCGATTCCTCTCGCCCCGACCAAAAGAGAGTCGTTAAAATAACAGTAAAAATAAGCTTTCAAGTGCCACGGTTTTTTAGCTAAGCTATGATTTTATGGATAAATCTTCTGAAGCTTTACAAATGATATTTATTTATGCATAATGGCAAGTATGGAGAGTAAGGGCCCTGAAGGAGGCTTGCCACAAGAGAGTGGAGGTTTAACTCCATCGATAACTGCTGTTGATGTGCCACCGAAGGAAGGGGGAATTATGGGTAGAATCAAGAGGTTGTTTGGAAGAGGTGGGACACAACAACAAGGAACTCCTATGGCAGAACCGCTTCGGAAGCAACCGGTGACTATTGATAGCGGAACACCTATCCCAACTACAGGTAATCTTTCTGCGGGTGGTTCCCCTGATGGTGTGCCTGGTAGCCTAGGAAGTGCCACAACGGAAGCTGTTACACCTGGGGTTGGTCCAACACCATCTAGCAGTATAAAACCAGAATAAACACCAACATCAACTTAATCCGAGCCGCAGTCTGACATCTGAGCCACACGCTTTTAAGTTTTAATGAGTATGATTCTGTTTATGAAGTCCGAGATTGCTATCGTTTAGGACTTTGCTTGCCTTTTCTAGCTTTTTGAGCACGTCCGTATTTTCTACGCTCTTTTACCCGTGAGTCGCGAGTTAAAAAGCCTGCCTTTTTAAGAATAGGGCGAAATTCTTTTTTATTTACTTCGTTTAAAGCACGAGCCAAGCCATGAACTGTTGCATCTAGTTGACCCTTTTTCCCAGAGCCTACTACCTTAATTGTTGCCCAAAATTTTCCTTCTGTTTTGGTGAGACGGAATGGTTGTAAGTATAAAGACTGTTGTGCAGCACTTGGAAAATATTCCTCTATGGATTTACCGTTAACTGTAAATGTGCCTTTACCCTCTAAAAGTCTTACTCTTGAAACTGCTTCTTTTCTTCTGCCATGGGCATGGATAATTTTTTTATTGTTGTTTGATTTTTGTTTGGTTTCTTTTGACATTGCTGTTAGTTTTTAATTTTATTTTTGTATGGATGCTCATCTGTTTTATAAACATGCAACTTCTTTAACATAATTTTCCCCATTTTAGTTTTTGGCAACATGCCGTAAACTGCATTTATAATAAGGTCGTTAGGTTTTCCTTTCCTCAATTGGGATGCTGTCCTTGAATATAATCCCCCTGGATAACCCGAGTGTTTATAATAAACTTTTTGGGTTTCTTTTTTCCCTGAAAGTTGAACTTTTTCGCTATTTATTACAACCACATTGTCGCCAGTATCCAAATTTGGTGAATAAATAGCTTTGTTTTTACCCATCAAATACATAGCGATTTCTGTCGAAATTCTTCCAAGTGTTCTGTTTTTGGCATCAATCAAGTGCCAGTCTCTTGTTATATCTTTTTGTTTCAAGCTTTTCATTTTTTATTTTTTTTAGAAACTGTTTTGATCTTTTTCTTTACTACCACTGATTTTTTGTTTTTTTGTGAAGAGGTAGCTTTTGCTTTTTTTACCTTTTTTTCTTTGGGACGAGCAACTGATTTGGACTTATCCCACTTCAGAAGTTCGATTCTTGCCATGGATGCATTATCCCCAACTCGCGGATGGAGTCTTATGATCCTTGTATAACCCCCTTGTCTTATTTTAAAACCTGGTGCGATCTCATCAACTAACTTTAAGAAGGCTTTATTGGTGAGTGTAGATGCTAACACTCTTTTGCTCCCAAGTTTAGTTTTCTTCGCTTTGGTTACCGCTTTTTCGATGTAACTTTTAACAAACTTAGCTTTAGCGAGCGTTGTTTTTACTTGCCCATGTAAAATCAAATCGTTCGTTAAGTTTTTGAGTAAGGCTTTTCTGGAATTTATATCCCTGCTCAACTTTTTGCCGAATACTCGATGTTTCACTTTATTTCTACACCCCTCTCCCTTAATTTTTCTTCAACCAAAGAAATTGACTTTGGACCCATATTTTTCATCTTCATCAAATCTTTTTTGTCCTTTGTCAAAAAGTCACCGAGGGTCTCGATTTTTCCTGACTTTAGACTGTTCGTTAGACGCACAGGCAAATCAAGTTCTTCCAGTGAAGTTTTTAAAAGTTCATCTGTTATGGATTTATCCTCTGCTGATGGTGTACTTTTTTGCTTTTTTGATACTGCTTGAGGTTCATAGATTACTTTAAAGTGATCAACTAATATTTTAGCAGCACTTTTGAGCGCTTCCGATGGTTTTATGGTACCATCTGTAGTAATTTCAATTGTAAGCTTGTCAAAATTTGTGACTCTTCCAACACGTGTTGCTTCTACCTCATAATTCACTTTGCTCACTGGTGAAAAGTTTGCATCCACTGGTATTAAGCCTATTTCACCAGTTTTTCTTTCTTCAGCCAAGGAGTATCCGCTTCCGTTTTCGGCAATGATTGTCGCACTAATTTTTGATTTTGAGTCGGCAAGATTTGCGAGTGTTAAATCACCATTTACAATTTCTACTCCAGCCGATTTTCCTATATCTTTAGCTTTGACTTCTTTTGGACCCTTAACATCCAGTGATAATTTCACGGGTTTGTCACTCGTTATTTCAAGTCTTAATTTTTTTAGATTTAGAATAAATTCAACAATATCTTCTGACATACCCGACACGGCAGTGAACTGGTGCCTAACCCCAGAAATTTTCACCTGAGTAACAGCTGCTCCGGAAAGGGAAGAAAGAAGCACACGTCTTAGTGAATTGCCAATTGTGTGCCCATAACCCTGATTAAGTGGCTCAACTGTGAACCTACCAAAATTTTCTGTTTCTTTTTCTACTTCTGTCGTAATCTCTAATAAATCTAGCATCTTCTTTTCACCTCCTTCATATAACATAACAAGTTTGTACTGTTATCTTTAAGTTTACTTTTATCATGTTTTAGCGAGAGTAGAACTCAACTATTAACCTTTCGTTTATTTCAGAGTCTATATCTTCTCTTTTGGGCATAGATTTAATTTTCCCAACAGTTGCCTTTTTCTCAAGCCATAAAGGTAAGTTCGCACCTTTTGTTTCTTCCTGTAATTTCTTTATGAAATCCAAGTTCGAAGTCTTTTCGGATAGGGTTATAATGTCGCCAATTTTAACATTATAAGATGGAATAGTCACCTTTTTACCATTCACTCTTATGTGGCCATGAGATACTAATTGTCTGGCCTGGAACCTAGTTTTTGCCAAATTAAGGCGGTATACAACATTATCCAGGCGAGTTTCTAAGATGTTTAAGAGTGCATCACCTGTTGTTGCTTTTTGTCGAGATGCAAGATTGAAATATTTCTCAAATTGTCTTTCAAGTACTCCGTAAATTCTTTTTACCTTTTGTTTTTCCCTAAGCTGAATACCGTATTCTGAGAGTTTTCTACGACCCTTTTGTCCATGCTGTCCAGGGGGACCAGCGTTTTTCCTGATAACAGGACATGTGGAAAGACCGCACAGGGCTGTCCCTTCCGCTCTACAAAGTTTGTGTTTCGGACCTGTGTATCTTGCCATTTAGACTCTCCTCCTTTTTGTTGCTCTCGGCCCGTTATGCGGGATAGGGGTAATGTCGGCAATCATCGTAATATTTAGGCCAGCAGCTTTAAATGCGCGAATTGAACTATCCCGTCCAGGTCCAGGCCCTTTGACAAATATTTCTATACTCGATGCGCCAGCTTCTTTAGCTTTTTTAGCAATCCCTTCAACAACAGTTGTCGCGGCAAATGGTGTAGCTTTCCTTGCACCCTTGAAATTTGATGCGCCTGCTGAACCCCAAGCGATTGTGCTACCTTCCTGATCTGTTAATGTAACGAGCGTGTTGTTAAAGGTCGCTGTAACATAAGCCCGTACATGAGATATTTTTTTAGCGGTTGATTTCTTTATTTTTCTAACTTCTTGTGCCATTTTCTATGAACTCACAACTTTTGCTACAACATCTTTTCTAACTGTCCCAATCGTCATCCTCTTACCTCTTTTTGTACGCGCATTTACTTTGGTTCGTTGTCCTCTTGTTGGTAAGTTTCTTGAGTGCCTAATCCCGCGATACGCACCAATTTCTTGCAACCTTTTAATGTTTCCTTGTACTTCGCGCCTTAAATCTCCCTCAACTTTATATTTTTCAACCTCTTTTTGCAGTTTGTTTACATCTTCTTCAGACAAATTTTTAGTTCTTTTATCTGGGTCTAGGTTGCAATCCTTAATTATCTTATTTGCCAATGTTGGACCGATACCATAGATATATGGAAGCGCTGCTTCCAGTCTTTTGTCATTTGGTAATTCAACTCCCGCTATTCTGGCCATAATGTTACATTAAGATCAAATCTAATACATTCTTCCCTTTTTATTTTTTCCCTCTGTGTTTGAATTTTTCCATTACTTTTAGACATTTTTACTTTTATTTATTCTGCTCCTCTTTAACCTTGGCGCTGTTTGTGCCTAGGGTTTGTTGAACAAATAACGTAAAGTCTGCCTTTGCGCTTTATTATTTTGCAATTAACACATCTTTTTTTTACACTTGCTTGTACTTTCATTTTTCCCCTTATATAATTTACTATATTCTGAAGGTTATTCTCCCTTTAGTTAAATCGTACGGCGTTAGTTCAATTTTCACTTTGTCTCCTGGAAGGATTCTGACATAGTGTATTCTCATCTTTCCAGAAAGGTGGCAAAGTACAATTCTCTCTTCATTCACACCAGGTAGCTTACCCTGTGATATTTTTACCCTAAACATTGTGTTGGGTAGGGCTTCCGTAACTTCTCCTTCAATTTCGATTACTCCGGCTTTCATGATCTTATCCAGAACAGTGATTTTAACAAAATCATAGGTACGGCGTCAACACTATAGGGCCGCCCCCTTTAACTGCAATCGTCTTTTCAAATAAACCACCAAGAGAGTTATCTTTTGTCGATATTGTCCAGTTGTCTTTTTCTAAGCCTACTTCACCAGACCCTTGGGCATAAATAACTTCAATGGCTATTGTCATATTTTCTAAAATCTTTGAGCCGGTGCCTTTTTTACCAAAACCCGGAATCATTGGTTCTTCGTGAAGTTCTTTCCCTATTCCATGACCTGTAAGACTTTTAACTATTGAATAGCCTGCGCCTTCGATCACCTCTTGAATTGTTGCAGATATATCTCCGATTCTATTTCCTACTTTTGCTTCGTTGATGGCTTTTTGCAGTGTATTTTTACCGATGTCGAGAAATTTTTGCTCGTCCTTGGTTATTTTTCCTACAGGTACGCTTATTGCCAAGTCGCTGTGAAAACCATTGTATAAAGCTCCGATATCAATTCCAATAATATCTCCATCCTGGAGAATACGGTTTGTAGGTAGCCCATGAACAACTTGGGCATTTACGGTTGTGCAAATCGTATATTTATAATCCTCAACAGTTTTAAAAGACGGTGTTGCCCCCAGTTTCTCAACTTCTTCCTGGGCAATGATATCTAAAGTGTTACAAGAAATCCCAACTTTGACGTTATCTAAAACTTTCCTGAGTGCTTGTGCGCAAATTTTCCCGGATTTTTTCATAATTTCTATTTCTTCATTTGTTTTAACAAAATTATTCTTTACCATTTTTTACAATCAATTCTATGTCTTTGTTAATTTCTTCAATTGACCTCTCGCCGTTTATTTCGACTAAAATTCCTTTCCGCTTGAACTCGCTTAGTAATGGCTCTGTTTTTTCGTGATAAATCGTAAGCCTTCTTTTCAAAAGCTCCTCAGTATCATCATGACGAGCTCTTAGACTTAATCTTCTTATGGCTTCGGCATCAGAAACCTTGATGTAAAACACTTTATTTATTTCATGCTTGAGCCCATCTATTTGTGCTCGATTTCTTGGATATCCGTCTAAGATAAACCCATGATTATAGACTGGATTATTTAATGTTTTATTCAATAGGCTAACCGCGATGTTATCAGGAACCAGTTCACCTGCATTCAGTGACTTTTTTATTTTGTTTCCAATGTTTGATTCCCCACTTGCTATATCACGCAACATTTGTCCCATCTCGATATATGGAATGTTTAGGATATCTGCAACCATCTTTGCTTGTGTTGATTTACCCGACCCTTGCGGGCCTAGGAAAATTATATTCATTTTAAAACCCTCTTCTGCCTGCCCCAGTTAAAAAAGTATCATAATCACTCATGACCAGCTGCGATTCGATTTGCTTGGTTGTTTCTAAAATGACTGAGACAACTATGAGCAGACCTGTTCCACCAATCATAAGTGTCGTTATACCTGTCAGGCTCTGACCAATTGAAGGGAGGACGGCAATTAAACCTAAAAATAGAGCGCCAAATAAAGTAATTCTTAGAGAAATATAGTCCAGGTATTTTTTTGTGGGTGAGCCGGGCCTGATTCCGGGGAGAAAACTTCCTTGCTTCATTAGCATCTCGGAAATTTGTTTAGTATTAAAGGCAACGGTTGTATAGAAATAGGTGAAAGCTACAACAAGAAAGAAATAGGTTATATTATAAAGCATTCCACTGGGGTCAAATGCCCTTGCTACATCTTGTGAAAAGTTTGCCAATAATGGATTTGGTGATTTTTCAAAAAATCTTGCAAATGTGCTAGGAAGTAAAATTAAAGACACTGCAAAAATTATTGGTATCACCCCCGCCTGGTTTAATCTAAGCGGTATGAAGCTAGAATTAGTCGATCCACCTTGTTGACTTCTTCTTGAATATTGAACTCTGATTGGCCTTCTGGCTTCAGTAACTATTACAATTGAGACCACGACTAATAGTGCCATTACAACAAAGATAATTACATTTCGTATTTGTGAAGGGTCAAAAATTGATGCCTGTTGAAAAAGGCTTATTGGGAGTCTCCCGACTATTCCTGCAAAAATTATCATAGATATGCCATTGCCTATTCCTCTTTCTGTAATGAGTTCTCCTAGCCATACTAGAAGCATGGTACCAGCAGTAATGGCAAGCACAAGGGATATCAAAGTTAGGGGTGAAACTGCAGTTAAAATATTTGAGTTTAAAAGCAGAATATAAATTCCGAATGCTTGTATCGCTGCAAGGGGAACTGTTAAATATCTGGTGTATTGATTAATTTTTTCTCTCCCGGATTCTCCTTCTTTTGAGAGTTCTTCCAGTTTCGGAAATACGAGCTGTAAGAGTTGCATAATTATGCTACCGTTAATGTAGGGATTAAGCCCTAAAGATAAAACAGAGAAGTTAGCCAGTGTACCTCCTGAGAAAATGTCTAAAAGCGACAAGAGCTGGCTTTCTGCAAAAATCCGTTTGAGTGATCCTATGTCTACACCCGGAACCGGGACTTGTGCAAATACTCTAAAGATAAAAAATATAAATGCGGTAAATAATATTTTTCTTCTAAGGTCTTTAATTTTGTAAATTTTTTTGAGCAGGTCTAAATATTTCATTTATTAGTGATTTTTCCGCCGGCTTTTTCAATTTTTTCAGCCGCTTTTTTAGAAATTGGTAATTCAATAGTCAACGCAATTGGCAATTTGTGTCCGCCAAGTATTTTTACTCCATATTTTTGGGCGTCTTCTTTTTTGATAATACCGTTTTTTATGAGACTCTCGATATTGACAACTTGTCCCTTTGTAAACTGGGAAAGTGCGTCCAGACTCACTATAATAGGCTTTTTTGAGATTTTAGGGTTTCCCTTTCCTCGCTTGTAAGGTAATCTTTTGATGAGCGGTCTTTGTCCACCTTCATAATGGGCGTGTGTGATCGATAGCTTGCCTCTCGCATTCTGTCCTTTGGTTCCACGTCCGGATGTTTTTCCACGACCAGATCCTTGACCTCTGCCAATCCTTTTTGCCCTTCTGGTAATTACTTTGGAAAGCTGTCGTTTGTTCATTTTATAAAACTCCTCAATGCTTCTAGTGTCGCATAGATGTTTGATGCTGGGTTTTTGGTCCCCAATACCTTACTTGAGATGTTCCTGATTCCTGCCGCTTCGACAATTGATCTAACTGCTCCTCCTGCAATTACACCTGTACCTTCAGGGGCTGGTTTCAAAATTATTTTTGCTGCACCTCTTTTTATGAAAATGTCATGAGGTATAGTACCTTTAACAATCGGCACATTGACTAAGTGTTTTTTTGCTAAACTAATTGCTTTTCTTATTCCAGACGATACATCTTTTGATTTTCCTAAACCTACTCCAACTCTACCTTTTTTATCACCAACTACTACAAGTATTGAAAAACGCATTTGGTTACCACCTTTTGTCTTTTTGGAAACTCTGTTAACAGAGATTACCTTCTCCTCAAATTCTTTAGGTTCCTGATATGCATGGTATTCTCGTTTTGCCATTAAAAGACCAAGCCTCCTTCCCTTGCACCTTCTGCTAAAGCTTTAACTCTGCCGTGATATTTATAACCGCCCCTGTCGAAGACAACCTTATTTACCTTTTTTGACATGCTTGCTTTTGCTATTGCCCTACCAGTTTCTTTAGCTTTTTCTAGCTTACTTTTTGATTTAATTTTGATGTCTGATGCTGCTGCAATTGTTTTTGAATCTATATCATCGATCAGTTGACAATAAATATGTTTGTTTGATCTGAATACAACTAATCTGAAACGTCCAGAGTCCTTAATTTTGCCTGTGACTCTTGAATGTCTTATTTTTCTTTGAAGTTTTTTGTTTTTCATATAATTACACCCCTGCCTTTAATGCTTTTCCCGCTTTTCTTCTTATATATTCGCCAACATATTTGATGCCTTTTCCTTTGTATGGTTCCGGGGGTCTGACTCTTCTTATTCTTGCAGCGGTTTCCCCAACTAAAATTTTATCTGCTCCGGTTACAATAATCTTATTTTCTTTAGCATCTAAGTTTATTCCTGGTATATGATTGATAACAACTGGATGAGAATAACCGACGTTAAGAACAAGATTCTCTCCTTGTTTGGCTACTTTATACCCAACACCGACTAATTCCAAAACTTTTTCGTGACCGTCCAGTACACCTTTGACCATGTTTGCAATAACACTCCTTGTCAGGCCATGTAAAGATTTTGCAAATTTTGTTTCCGATATCCTATCTACTTTAATCTCACTTCCATTGACTACAACTTTTATCTCCGGTCTAAACTGGAATTTTAGTTTACCCTTAGGGCCAGATATTTCTATTTCTCCTGAGGTCACAGTTGCCGTGACGCCTGTTGGTAATGAGATTGGCATTTTACCTATTTTTGACATATCTAACTTCTACCAAACTTGGCAGATTACCTCCCCTCCCAAATTTTTCTTTTTTGCTTCATTTGATGCCATTACTCCTTGCGGTGTTGAAATTATGTAAATTCCCTTTCCGCCTTTTAATGGTCGTATTTTTTTACTTTTAATGTATATGCGCAAACCAGATTTTGAAACTTTTTTAATTTCGTGCATTTTTGATTTTCCATCGTTGTAAGCCAATTCTATTGCAAGATTAGATCCTTCTTTTTTTGATTTTCCAATATATCCTGCTTTTTCCAAGACTTTCGCAAGTTCTTGTTTAAACTTAGAATAGGACATTACAACCGCATCTTTTTTTGCAAGATATCCATTTTTAATGATTACGATCATGTCTGCTATTGGATCCATAAATGTTTACCAGGAGGATTTTTTAACCCCTGGGATTTCTCCTCTATGTGATAGATCTCTAAAACATATCCTGCAAATCTGAAATTTTCTCATAAATGCTCTCGGCCTGCCACAAAGCTTGCATCTGTTTCTGTGCCGGTTTGTAAATTTTTGTTTTTTCTCGTTTTTTACTATTTTTGATGTTTTAGCCATGTTATTTCTTAAAAGGTAATCCTAATAGTTCCAGTAATTTCTTAGATTTTTCCGGATCCCCATTTTTGATTACGATAGTAAAAACTAATCCTCTAATCTTATCCACTTTTGCATAATCTATTTGCGGAAAAAGTATTTGTTCAGTCATCCCAAAACTGTAGTTACCTCGCACGTCAAATTTTTCATCCGGTAACCCTCTAAAATCGCGGATTCTTGGAGCAATTATTTTGGCAAATTTTTCTATAAAATCCCATGCCATTTTACCGCGTAAGGTTACCATTACGCCTATTGGATCACCCTCTTTTAATTTAAAGGTCGAAATCGATTTCTTTGCTTCAGTTATCCTTGGTCGTTGACCTGTAATAATCGCTATCTGTTCCTTTATTTTTTCAAGTACATCTTTTGAAGAAAGTGCCTCTGCTGCTCCTACATTTATTACTACTTTTTCTATACGAGGTAGGGCAAGTGCATTTTTGACTCCAAATTCTTCCATGAGTTTTGGTGCAACCTTTTGATAATATGTTGACATTAGCGACATTACTTTTTGCTCCTTTCTACGGTAACTATTCCTTTACATTTTTTACACACTCTTTCTTTAAACTTGCCAATTGTCTGAAAACTTATTTTTGTCTGCTTGCCACATTTTGGGCAAATTATTTGCACATTGGCGACAGTTATTGGCCGATTAACTTCAAAAATTCCGGATTTTTGGCTTCTTGTTGCCTTTTTGTGTCTTTTATAGATATTTACACCACTTACCGTCAATTTATATTCTTTTCCCCAAACTTTTTGTACTTTTCCCTTCTTACCTTTGTCTCTTCCTGCAGTAACTATAACTTCGTCACCAGTTTTAAATTTAAACATGTTAAATTACCTCCTTTGCCAGCGACGCAATTTTTGAAAAGCCCTTTTTCTTTATTTCGTTTGCGACTGGCCCAAAGATACGTGTTGCACGTGGTAAATTGTTGTTGTCTATAATAACTCCAGCATTGTCTGAAAATCTGATATATGTACCATCTTTGCGTCTTGTCTCTTTTTTTGTTCTGATAATTACAACTTTTACGATTTCGTGGTCTTTTACTTGCGTATTTGGTGTAGCACCACGAACTGAGCATGTTACTATATCGCCTAGTTTTGCAAACCTTCTACCACTGCCTTTCCCCATACCTATAATTACCATATTTTTCGCTCCGCTATTGTCGGCAACTTTTAAAAATGCTCTTGGTGAAACCATAAATAACTTTAAAGGCAAACCTAATACGGTTTTCCTTTAATATTTCCTTTCCCTTTATGGTGTAAATTTTCCTGGCAAAGCCGAATATAATTTACAGGTTTAAAGATTTCTAACTTTTGATTTATAATTTTGACTTTTAAACTTTGCATTTTTACTTCTTTATAACCTCCATAACCTTAAATGCAATTGATTTAGAATATGGTTTTGTTTGAGCAATCTTGACTTTGTCGCCCGTTTTTGCTCCTATTTCGTCATGAGCTTTTAGGTTTTTGCTCCTTGTTATCTGTTTTTTATATAGTGGGTGCTTAACTTTTGTGCTAATTTTGACAACAACTGTTTTTTCCATTTTGTCGGATATAACCACACCTATTTTAGTTTGTGCCATTTTTTACCCCTTTTCTTGCATCTTTAGAAATCTTTACATCCTTTTCTATTTGGTGACTGGTTTTTTCGTTTTCATCTTCAAGCTGTTTTATTCTTATGAAAGTTAAGATTTGGGCAAGTTCTTTTTGTTTTCTGTTTGTCTCATGTACGTTTTTTACTCTCGAGAGTTTTAACTCTAGTTTTGATTCAGTTATAGTTTTTTTCATATCACCTACCAAAGAAATAAGATCTTTGAGGCTTTTATTTTTTAAATTTATTAATTCTCTTTTCTTCATTTTATTTTTATCTTGCAATTATCCTTGTCTTCACCGGCAATTTGTGAGCAGCAAGTCTAATTGCTTCTCGTGCAATTTTGTCATTAATTGATCCCATTTCAAATAGAACTGTACCTGGTTTAACAACTGCAACAAAGTGATCAACGTCACCTTTGCCAGAACCCATTCTGGTTTCTGCAGGTTTTTTTGTGACAGGCTTATCTGGGAAAATTCTTATCCAAATTCTTCCTCCTCTTTTTGTGTAATGCGTCATTGCACGACGGGCAGCCTCGATTTGTCTTGCAGTAATCCAAGCGGCCTCAAGTGTTTTTAATCCATGAGATCCAAAAGCTAACGTGCTCCCACGGGTAGCAATTCCACTTCTTTTGTTTCTAAATTGTTTTCTGTATTTTGCTCTCTTTGGTGCAAGCATTCTATTCTCCTTTGAAAATCCAAACTTTTACTCCAACGATTCCAGCTTTAGGAACTTTAGCATCTATTTTTGCAAAATCAATTTCCGCCCTTAGCGTCTGCAGGGGTATGGCCCCATCTTTTACTACTTCTCGTCTTGCAATCTCGGATCCTCCAAGCCTTCCGGCAAGTGCAATCCTTACGCCTTTGGCTCCGGACCGTTTCACCCGCTCCATTGACTGATTCATTACTCTTCTGAAAGGGATTCTTCTTTGTAATTGTTCCGAGATGTTTGCTGCCACAAGGTAGGCGTCCAGATCTGGTGCTTTTATTTCCTCAAATTTTATTTCTAATTTACCCACGTCTTTGATTTTGAATTTTTTAAGCAGATCCGATTTTACTTGTTCTGCACCAGATCCTCCTCTGCCAATTGCAATACCAGGTCTAGAAACATGGGCGGTTATTGATCTTTTGTCGAAAAATCTTTCTATCTCAACTTTAGAAACACCAGCATTTCTCAGTTTTTCCAAAAGGTATTTTCTAATCTTATTGTCCTCCAGAAGGAATGTTGCAAAATCGCCTTTTTTTGCAAACCAGCGTGAACTCCAAGTATAAATACCACCGGTTCTAAAACCAATCGGGTTAACTTTTTGTCCCACAGTAATTCCTTTCAGTCGAAAGTGAAAAGTTTTTTTGGTCTATTCTATTTTTCATCCTTCTTCTCCGTTTCGGTTACTTTGGTTTCATTTTGTCCTTTTGGTTCTTCTAATATCTTTGCCACTTTTTTTGTCTTCTCTCCCGACAGGACTATTCTGATATTGCTAGTTTGTCTTAAAATTGAATGAGCCCGACCTCTGGAAATTGGTCTGTACCTTTTAAAAACCATTCCCTTTCCAACATTTATTTCACGAAAGATGAGTGTTGTGTCATCCAGATTAAAGTTGTTTTTCGCATTGGCGATTGCTGCTCCAATAGCTTTTTTTAATGGTTTTGCTGCTTTTTGTGGAACAAATTCCAAAATATCAATTGCTTCTTGCGGTTTCATCTTTTTAATTTGGGCGACAACAAGTCTCACCTTTTGTGGTGAAATCCTGATATTATTTGCGAGTGCTTTAATTTCCATAATTACTTTTTAGCTGATGATTTTTCGGTTATTTTCCCGTGACCCTTAAATATCCGAGTTGGTGCAAACTCGCCAAGTCTGTGACCAACCATAGGTTCCGAAACGAAAACGTTTATAAAAGTTTTGCCATTATGGACAGAAAAGGTGTGGTTCACAAACTCCGGTGCAATTGTGCTTGCCCTGGCCCAGGTTTTGATTGCAGCTTTTTGGCCGCTTTGTTTTTGGGTCATCACTTTTTTTAGTAATTTTTGGTCCACGTAGGGACCTTTTTTACTTGATCTAGACACTATTATTTCTCCTAACCCAAAGGCCTAACCTTTGTTGGTTATGAATTGGTCTATGTCGTTTCCGACTTTTCATTTTGTCTATACCAACGCTAACCACATAAACTGAATTTGGGTTCAAATCGTGTGACCTTTTCACCTCAGCTGTCGTTTCACCCAGATTGCCCACATTGGAAACATGGATAAAAGTATACCTTTCATGTTTACCTCTACCCGGCGCGAAAGCTGTAAAACCGGTTATTAGCTCACCCACACTAACTTCTTCCGGGTTTATGGGTAAAATTTCTCTATGCTCTGTCATGTTATTTCCTCCTCGATAAAATGAATTTGCTCGATGGTTTTTTTCTATTTCTTGTTTTGCCAAAGGCACTTTTGCCTGTAGGGGTTTTCGGGTTCATACCGGTACCAGATTTACCTTCTCCGCCTCCGTGCGGATGTGAAGCCGGATCCATAGCAACACCTCTGACTTTTGGTCGACGACCCATATGACGTGATTTACCTGCTTTCCCAAGCGAAATGTTTTTCCAATCAATATTGCCAACTTGGCCAATTGTTGCATAACACTTGGCGTTTACTTTTCTAATTTCTTTTGATGGCAGTTTTAAGTGAACATAATTTCCTTCTTTTGCGGCAACAATTGCTGCTGCCCCCGCACTTCTTACGATCTGTCCACCAGCTCCGGGCATAATCTCAATGTTGTGTACGAATGTTCCAACAGGCATATTTTGTAGTGGCATAGCATTACCCGCTCTTATGGGAGTTTTCTCAGCAGATGTGATTTTGTCCCCGACCTTTAAAATATTAGGTGCAAGTATATATCTTTTCTCACCGTCTTTGTAATGAACCAGTGCAATATTGGCACTTCTATTGGGATCATATTCAATGGCTGCAATAGTTCCCTCAATATCACGCTTGTTTCTTTTGAAATCAATATATCTAAAGTTCCTTTTATGCCCTCCACCCTTACCACGTACTGTTATCTTTCCACCAGTTCTACCAGAATTACCCCTAAGGTTGACAAGTAATGTTTTTTCCGGTCTTGTTTTTGTAATTTCATCAAAAGTAATAGCTACCTTAAATCTTTGAGAGGGAGTTATGCCTTTATAAACTCTTAGTGACATTTATTTTCCCTCCACCTTTTCTTTTTTTGACTTAGTGATTCTTGATAATAAACCTTTTTTCTTTGTTTCTGTGTCGGGTGATTTTGCATTTTTTTTGTTTTCTGGTGGTTTCTTTTGAGATTTTGGTGAAAGCAGGGCTATGCTTTGACCGGCTTGCAAATAAACTACAGCTTTTTTGCCGCCTTGAGTGTTAACCATTTTTCTAGTTCCTGTAACCCTTCTTTTTTTGGATGTCCTATTTAAAACATTCACTTTTTTAACTTTCACCTTGAATTGTGTCTCTACTGACTTTTTGACATCATTTTTTGTTGCTTCACGAGAGACAAGGAAAGTGTATATGCCAGATTCCATCTGCGCATAGATTTTTTCCGATAGTAAACCTTCTTTTATAACTAGTTGGTGTTTCATGCGAATTTCTCCCGAAACTTTGCCAGGTTAACAAGGGCTTCCTTTGAAATTAGTATATTTTGGTTATTCCATACTATTTGCGCGTTCAAGTTTGCTGGTGTTTCCACACGAGTGTTTTGGATATTACGTGATGCAAGATTTACGTTCTTACTGTTTTCTTTTGTAACAATTAGAATAGGCTTTCTTGCTTCTATTTTTTTGAGAAGGTCTGCAAGTATTTTAGTTTTAGGTTGAATTTTTTCAAAGTTTGAAATTACTGTAATGTTTCCCTGTTGTGCTTGATAAGACAGTGCACTAACAAGTGCTGCCCTTTTCATTTTTTTTGGAAGATCTAATGTAATTTTTCTTGTCCTTGGGCCAAAGGTTATTCCTCCACCGACCCAGAGTGGAGAACGTTTGGATCCGGCTCTGGCATTACCTGTTCCTTTTTGTCTCCAGGGTTTTCTACCACCCCCTCGCACTTCTGCACGAGTTTTAGTGTGAGCTATATGAGTTGTATTATTTGTAAAGTAAACATGAAGTGCTTGGGCAAGAAGTTTTTTGTTAACCTTGACGCCAAATAATTTTTGAGGGAGCTTTATTGTACCCGCTGCTTTGGCGGATATATCGTAGACTTTCACGAATAGGCCGGTAGATTTAAGTTTAGACTCGGATTGTTTTTTGATCTCGGGAATCGCAGAAGATTTAGAAGGCACTGAAGGTTTCTTTTGTGCTCTTTGTTTCCCCTTTGTACTTTTTGCAATCGTTTTTTTCGTCCGAGTCTTTAACAGGACTCTTGACTTACTTGCCGGCATTTTCTTCTCCTTTTGCAACCACTAAGGATACTGGTTCTTTATCTATCTCAGCATCATCAGTTTTTACTTCAGTGATTTGCGCGGTTGCAGCTTTTTCTATTTGTTTTTCTTCTTTTTCATCCAGAGGATGATCACCATTTGGATGAGGCGGTGGCGGAGGAGTATAACCTTTTACTTTTCCAGTTTTTTCGATAATCAAAAATCCATTTTTTGCACCAGGTATTGCACCTTTTACATAAATGAGATGTTTATCCTGATTCACTTCAACAACTTCTAGACCGGTTGCTGTATATTTGCTTGCTCCCATGTGACCAGCCATTTTTTTACCTTTCCAAACTCTTCCAGGGGTTGTTCCCGAACCTATTGAGCCCGGAGCTCTATGCCTGTCTGATTGTCCATGAGTTTTTGGTCCACCGTGAAATCCGTGACGTTTAATGACACCAGCAAATCCCCGGCCTTTTGTAGTTCCTGTTACTTTAACTTCGTCTCCGGATTCAAAAATGGAGACAGTTATTTTGTCTCCTACTTTTGGCTGATTGTTTTTCTGTTCTTCATTTTGAGACTGTGTCAACCACTTCACTTCTTTAATAAAGCGGGGCGTATAACCTGCAACTTTTACATAAGCATTGTCTGTTTTTTTAACTTGATTGCGTTTACCCATTCCGATTACAAGTTTGTCGTCTTTGGTTGCCAAAACCACGTTCGGGTCTACTTCAATTGCCGTTACAGGTATTTTGAAGTTAAACTTCCCAAACCTAGTTGTCATATTTTGTTTTAGTCCCAATAAACCGCTCATATTTTCTTTAAGACGCTAAAAAAGCAGGACTCCTTTCAAAATTACCCCAAATTAAAAATTTGGAGACCCCATTTTTTTAAAATTAACCTCGCTTTAGGGACGACGAGGGTTTCAGGTGTCCCGCTTAAACGTTTTATCGTTTAAGCTTATTTATATATTCAATTTTTTCTCTTTACCTCCACAGTTTATATTGTTATATTGCTGTGTTGTTAAAAATATTGTTTCAATCTACATCTTAAGTTCGATATCCAACCCTGCCGGTAAATCCAAATGTGTAAGGCTGTCAATTGCACTCATATTTTCAGCTCAATATCAACACCTGCTGGCAGATCAAGATGTGTTAGTGAATCAAGAGTTTTTAGAGAGTGGAACTGCTATCAAAACATCGATTTTGATAGTTTGTGCAACTCTCGCAAGACAATTGATGTTTGGTTATACCCTTACATTTTTAATTCAATATCAACACCTGCTGGCAGATCAAGATGTGTTAGTGAATCAATTGTCTTATTCGTCGGTTCGATGATGTCTATTAACCGTTTGTGTGTTCTCATTTCAAACTGCTCACGGGCATCTTTGTCAGTATGGGTGCCGTGTTGATAATGTCACGACAGGCCGCATCGATTACTCGCGCGTCATATGCTTTTAGTTTTACTCTGATTCTTCCTTTCGGCATAAATTCTTATATTAATGTGCTTTTATCATCCTGAACTTGTTTCAAGATCTGATTCTGGACAAGCCAGAATGACAGGTATCGAATTTTATCAAAGTTTATGCCTGGAAAGCAAATATTATGAGGTAAAAAGTTCCAGATATGCTCGAACGTAAATCTTCATAAAGAAAAACTCCCTTTTGGGAGTTTTGCTTGCTTTTTTAGGCTACAACTTTGGAAACTACGCCTGCGCCTACGGTATGGCCACCCTCGCGGACGGCAAACCTAAGGCCTTCTTCGAGTGCTACGGGGACAATAAGCTTAACCTTCATTTTGATATTATCACCGGGCATAACCATTTCGGTCCCTTCCGGCAATGTGGCTTCGCCGGTAACATCGGTGGTGCGGATATAAAATTGCGGGCGGTAACCGGTAAAAAACGGGGTGTGACGACCGCCTTCTTCTTTGGTCAGAATATAAACTTCCGCTTCAAATTCAGTGTGGGGTGTTGCAGATCCAGCTTTTGCAAGAACTTGTCCACGTTCAACATCGTCCTTTTCGACACCACGCAAAAGTACTCCGATGTTATCACCGGCTTGACCCTGGTCAAGTTCTTTTCTAAACATTTCGACACCTGTTACAACAGTTTTTTTAGTTGGGGTAAGACCTACAATTTCGATTTCATCGTTTATTTTTACGATTCCCCTTTCAACTCTTCCGGTTACAACTGTTCCCCGGCCCTTAATTGAAAAAACATCCTCAACAGGCATCAAGAACGGTTTGTCAAGCTCTCTAACTGGAGTTGGAATCTTTTCGTCAACTGCTGCCATTAAATCTTCAATGGCTTTAATTGATTCGGCGTCCCCTTCGAGAGCCTTTTTTGCCGATCCACGAATGATTGTTGCGTTTTTGCCATCATATTCATATTTGTCCAAAAGTTCACGAACCTCAAGCTCAACTAAATCTAAAAGTTCTGCATCTTGAACCATGTCGCATTTGTTTAAGAAAACGACAATTGCTGGTACATTTACCTGCCTTGCTAACAGGACATGTTCACGTGTTTGAGGCATAGGGCCGTCCGGTGCACTAACAACTAAAATTGCGCCGTCCATTTGGGCGGCACCGGTGATCATGTTTTTGATGTAGTCTGCGTGTCCCGGGGCATCGATGTGGGCGTAATGCCTTTTTTCGGTTTCGTACTCGACGTGGGTAATGTTGATGGTGATTCCGCGCTGTTTTTCTTCCGGAGCGTTGTCAATTTCGTCAAAGGCTTTTGCCTTTGCCATACCTTTTTTGGCTAATACTGAGGTAATAGCCGCAGTGAGCGTTGTTTTACCATGGTCAACGTGACCAATAGTCCCAATATTTACGTGCGGTTTTGTTCTTTCGTATTTTCCTTCAGCCATGATAGTTAGGTTATCAGGTAATCAGGTTACTAGGTTATCAGAAGATAACAATTAAACTTAATTACCATGAAACAAAAAATTGGATTACTCCAATTTTGGTTACAAAAGGATAACAGTTTTTGTCAACTGTTTCAAGTGGTAAGTTTAATAGGAAGAGCTAAACGTGTCAAGGGCGAGAAATACAAAGTTAATAATTAATTAAATATTAAGTAACTGCCTTCTGTAATAACCTCAATTTTTCCATCAGTTACCTTAATTGCGGATTTGTCATCCAAGGCATAAATTGTTTCCGGCAGTTTTTTGGCATATTCTCCGATAATTTTGGCGTTGACCTGAGGAAAATTGGGTTTATTGTTTAAGTGTGGGCGGATTGAAAAATCGACAAGCTCCAAAAATCTTTCATCCGGGGTGCCTTTGAAATCCGGATAATAAAGTTTTTTGGCGTGCGAGAGAAAGATACTTTTGCCCATTATGATACTGCCGGCGCTGATGCCAACATAAATTTTGGTTTTGAGATAATGGGGCAAGAGCTTATCTAGGCCTGACTTTCTAATCCAATATATTAAATGAAACGTATTGCCGCCGCCAAAAAGTAAAACGTCGGCCACATCCAGACGCGGCCTCCATTGGTCTTTGGTAAGTGCTGATATATCGACAATGTCAATGGTTTCGAAACCGGCTTTGCGGCAATTGTCGAGATCATTGACCAACCAGTGCTTGTCACCAACTTCGACATTGGCAGCGGTTGGAATAAAAGCAATTGATGATTTTTCGAAACGCTTTTCAAGTAAGTCGGCAAGCGCATCAATTATTGATCTGTTGCAAAGGCCGTTTGAAGTTAAAAGTAGTTTCACAGAGGATTAGTGTGACGTAACTGGGATGTTTGCGAAGTTTGAACCAATCTTAATAGATTCTAAATTCTTCTTAGGCAACTTTCTCGACGCATCTAAAATCTCAATCCCGATCATCTCACGACCGGCATAATCCACCAAAAAATCTTCGCTTACCTCTTCCGTGCGAGTGCTTTTTTTCTTACTTGTAAAGTAGATATACATTGCGTCTGATATTGGGTCGTATGTGACTTTCATAGTGAGTGTATTTTACTTTTTAACCCGTTTTTTTGCAATCCAATGTTCGGTTATAACAAAAATCGTGCTGTTCTCTTGTGAAATAACAACTTTCAGTAAATTATTGCCAAAATCTTTAAACAGAATAGATTTCCCTTTTCTACCGGAGGATTTGTTTTCTGGATTTTTGATGGTATTTTCTACTTGATGCTTCGTAATTTTACGAAACAGCAACATCTCTTTGGCATGTTTGGTATACACAATCTTCACAAAAAGATTTTAGCAGAAATTAGCTTTCTTGTTTCTCACCTAATTTAAAAATTGGGTCTGGATAGAAATTATCTCGCGTTAAATTATCTAATGGCTCACCCAGATTGTGAGTTTTGAATTTAATTTTCTTCGACATTTGCTTATTAACTTTAATTTTTTTCATGTTGACTTGTTAATACGAAAACTATACAATTGTAACATATGCAAAGGGTTATAGTGCAAGTTCCGATGAGCAAGGAATTGAAGGTCAAGGCGCAAAGCGCTTCTTCTGATATGGGATTTTCTTCTTTACAAGAAGCAGTCCGTGTGCTTCTTACAAAACTTTCCAGAAGAGAGTTGACTATGACTATCGAACCAGTTGAGGAAATTACTTATCTTTCCAAGGCCGCGGAGGCCAAGTTTAAAAAGGCAGTTCGGGATATTAAAGCAGGTCGAAATATCTACAGGCCAAAAAACAAGGAAGATTTTTTCAAGCTTCTTAGGTCGTGACCTCTTATTTCACCAAGAGTTTTAAAAAATCATACAACAAAAGAATCCAATCACGGAAAAACTTAGAGGACAGATTTGAGGAGCGGTACGATCTGTTTGTAGAAAACCCCAATAACATGATACTTAAAGATCACGCTTTGGGTGGAAAGATGCTGGGATATCGCTCTTTTTCAATAACTGGAGATATTAGGGTTGTTTACTATGTTAACAACGATATCGCATATTTTGTAGATATTGGAACACACAATCAAGTTTACGTAAAATAAATCTCTTTCGCCATTCTGAACTTGCTCGCTCTGAGCGAAGCCGAAGGGTTTCGGGATCTGACATCGCATCGGCCGCTTGAGGTTAAAAGCAGTTTCACAAGTAGATTTTAGAAGAAAATAATTTTACCAGTGATCGATGTCCATCGGTTTTATTGGATCACTTTGTTCATCTGGCATTCTATTTACTTTTAATTGAACACCGACAATAGTTATTATTGTATTTCCTTTTTCATCAGGTTTAACAGCAAGTTTTATTTTATCGTTAGGCTTAGAACCCAAAAGAGCTAATAATTTATCTTGGAATGAAAAACTACTACCTTGAGAAACTTTAAAATCTACTTGTGAGTGTTCATCCGGTACGATTTCCCAAACATCTTTAGAATTCAGATCCCAAACTCTCGTTTCTACAGCAGTTCTAAAACAATTTGGTCTCACGTACCGAGACCATCCTTCAAATAATGTTGCTGGTCTTGATTCTAACATTGTTGCGTATTATAGGGTTAAAAGTCTCTATTGTCAACTTTCTTTTTTCTCTCCCTTAACCTTTGCAACTATCTTGTCGGAGATGTTGGTTGGGACTTCTTCGTAGTGACTGGGTTCCATGTAGGCGGATCCGCGGCCTTGGGTCATGGAGCGGAGAGTCGTGACGTAGCCTGACATTTCGGAAAGCGGAACAAGGGCGTTTATGATAACGGAATTCCCGTGGTGGTCGGATCCGTGGATTTGGGCACGTTTTGATGACAAGTCACCGATGACATCGCCCATAAATTCTTCGGGGACTGTGACTTCGACTTTCATAATTGGCTCCAAGAGAACCAGTTGAGCATTTTTGACTGCAGCTTCAAGCGCCATTGAGCCTGCAATTTTAAAAGCAATATCACTAGAGTCGACATCGTGGTAAGTGCCATCGTAAACTGCTACTTTTATATCTACCATCGGGTAACCTGCCATTACTCCCATTTCCATTTTTTCGCGCACGCCTTTTTCGATGGAAGGGATAAATTCCTGGGGAATAGCACCACCTTTGATTTCGGATTTGTATTCGTAACCTTCGCCTCGAGGTTTGGGTTCAACTCGCAGGAAACAATGGCCGTATTGACCACGGCCTCCAGACTGGCGAATGTATTTGCCTTCCCCAGTTGCCGTTTCTTTAATGGTTTCCCGGTAAGCAACTTGGGGCGACCCGACATTTGCCGCAACATTGAACTCGCGCTTCATGCGATCAACCAAAATTTCCAAATGCAGCTCTCCCATTCCCGAAATTATTGTCTGGCCAGTTTCCGGATCGCCCTTAATTTTGAAAGTCGGGTCTTCTTCTGATAACCTGCCCAACGCATACCCAAGCTTTTCCTGATCCGCTTTAGTTTGCGGTTCAATGGCAAGAGAAATAACCGGATCTGGGAAAGAAATAGATTCAAGAATGATAGGCTTTGATTCGTCGCACATTGTGTCGCCAGTGACCGTTGATTTAAGGCCAACAACCGCAATGATTTCTCCAGCATAGGCTTCGGAAATCTCCTCACGGGTGTTTGCGTGCATCAAAAGGATTCGGCCAATTCTTTCCCGGTCGTTTTTGGTGGAATTTAAAATGGACGAACCGGATTTAAGAACGCCAGAATAAATACGAACATATGTCAATTTTCCAACGTGAGGATCAATTTGGACTTTAAAGGCAAGAGCAGAAAAACTTTCTTCGGTTACTAGTTTTCTGACTTCTTTTTCTCCAGTTTTCGGATTTGTGCCTTCAATTGATTCAATATCTTGGGGAGAAGGGAGGTATTCCACCACCGCATCAAGAAGGGGTTGGACTCCTTTATTTCGAAGAGATGATCCAGCAAGAACAGGGACAATCTGGTATTTGATGACCGCATTTCTTAGAGCTTTTTTAAGTTCATTTTCGGATATTTCTTCTCCTTTTAGATATTTTTCGGTTAAGGCGTCGTTAGTTTCGGCAATTTTCTCGACAAGTTTGGCACGCCATTTTTCGACCTCATCTTTCATTTCTTCCGGAATATCTTCCTCTTTAAACTCTTTACCCAATCCTTCCACGTTTGCTCCCCAAATAAATGCTTTTCTTGTAATTAAATCGAAAACTCCACGAAAATCGTTTTCTTTACCAATTGGTAAATTGTATGGCACAGCAGGAGCACCCAAACGGTCGCGGATGGATTTCAAAGTTGCGAAGAAATCAGCACCGAGCTTGTCCATTTTGTTTATAAAACAAATTCTAGGGACTTTATACTTATCCGCTTGCCTCCAAACGGTTTCCGATTGAGATTGCACACCCTCTTCGGCATCCAAAACTGTTACCCCGCCGTCGAGAACTCGAAGTGATCTTTCAACTTCGGCGGTGAAATCGACGTGGCCGGGAGTGTCGATAATGTTGATTCTAGTTTCGATATCTTTCATTGGACCCGACTTAGGGATCCAGAATGTGGTGACTGCTGCCGAAACAATAGTGATCCCCCGTTCCTTTTCCTGATCCATCCAGTCAGTGACGGTTGTGCCTTCGTCTATGTCGCCGAGCTTGTAGGATTTGCCAGTGTAGAAAAGGATTCGCTCAGTTGTCGTGGTTTTACCAGCATCGATATGGGCAATAATGCCAATATTTCTAATTCTATCTAGTGGATATAACCTATTAGTAGTACTTGCCGCCATGCGTTTATTCCTTTTGTGATCTTTTAAAAGTTAGGAATATATCTAGGGAGTGCCATTGACATATAAGCAATGCGGCTGGGAAATCTGCTGATTTATTTCGGGTACGATCCAAAGAGTAAGAGCTGTTCGTTTTTGCTTGTGCCATTATTTCGTCTTTCCATTTATTTCGCTCTCCAAGGTTTTTATTTCTTTTTTGACTTCTGCAATCATCGCGCGAAGAACAGATATTTCCTCATCTGCTAACTCCCAAGCAGCGTTTTCTGCCCAAGCACCATTGCTATCTTGGTAAGCCTCACCGTATTTTGTCAAAGCATCTTTAAGTTTAACTTCTTCAAGTTCGGTAAGCTTTAGTTTTAACTGTTTTATTTTTTGCGCACGCGTTATAGACATGTTTGTGAAATTACCAGCGGAAATGAGCAAAAGCCTTGTTTGCCTCTGCCATCCTGTTCATTTCTTCTCGTTTTGCGACTGCTTTTCCACTACCCAGGGCTGCTTCTGTTATTTCCACTGTTAACTTTGCAATCATTAGCGGTTTATTTTTGGGTTTGTCAGTTATTTCCTGAGTGGATCTGGCGCGTGCAGATTGCACAAGCCAAGATATGGCAAGCGATTGGCGACGTGCTCCCCTAACCTCCATTGGAACCATATATGATGCACCACCTACACGTCTTGGTCTAACCTCCATTTTTGGTGTGATATTTTCTAGAGCCTTTTCAAATGTTTCTACTGGATCTTGTCCTTGTTTTTTAATAGCATCGAACGTTTCGTAGACAATTTTTTGGGCTAATGCCTTTTTGCCCTCATGCATAATTTTGTTGATTAATTTCGCAACAATTAGGTTATGGTAGATAGGGTCTGGTGATATTTGTCTTTTTAGGACTTTCCCTGTTCGTGGCACTTTATTTGCTCCTTTCAGTCGAAATAAATTCAAAGTTCAAAGGGCACAATTCAAAATTGATGTAGTTTACCTTGTATGTTTTTAGTTCTAGTAATTTTATATTTTTGTTTGTCATTTTAATTTTTGATATCTGATATTTAAATTACTGCTCCCCTCCTATTGCAACAGCACCGCTTGATGCTGCTGCTGATGTGGCTGAGGTTGCACCAGATTTTTTAGTCCCGTATAGTGATCTACCTTGCTTACGGTTAACAACACCAGTAGTGTCGTATTTGCCACGGATTATGTGATATTTTACTCCAGGCAAATCTTTAACTCTTCCGCCGCGAATAAGAACGACTGAATGTTCTGCTAATTCGTGACCAATACCCGGGATATAAACTGTAACTTCTTGCTTATTAGAAAGACGGACACGAGCAACCTTACGAAGTGCAGAATTTGGCTTTTTGGGAGTCATGGTCTTAACCACTGTGCAAACTCCCCGTTTTTGAGCAGACGGGTAAGTAACATATTTATTCGACTTAGTGTTAAAGGCACGACGAAGCGCAGATGCACGAATACGTTTTGGTTTTGCACTTCTTCCCTTTCTAACTAATTGATTAACTGTCGGCATAGTCGGTAATTATAACAGCTGATTATATTCCTGTCGAGGTATTATTGTATCTTTGCACGGTCCCCGCTTGTGGGAATGAGTCTTCCCATTAAATCAGCAGGTCACTTTGCGAGACTAAAGTCCTCGCAAGGGTGCTCCTCTGATATAATTGTGCGCTTTATCATTGTATCCTAGCTCTATCCTCTGATGTTGGTATCAAGCGCCCAATTATTACATTTTCCTTAAGACCCAAAAGTTTGTCTGTCTTGCCTTCAATTGCTGCATCGGTCAAGATTCTGGTTGTTTCCTGGAATGAAGCAGCAGACAGGAAGCTTTCGGTGTAAAGCGCCGCGCGCGTTATTCCCAGAATTACGACCTGTGCAGTTGCAGGTTCTCCACCTTCTGCCAATACTTTGGAGTTTTCCTCTGTAAAACGATATTTGTCGATTAACTCGCCAGGTAGAAGCACTGTATCACCAGGAGTTTCGATTCTGACTTTTTCGCTCATTTTTCTGACAATAACTTCGAAATGTTTATCGTTGATGGCAACACCTTGAGATTCATAAACACCTTGTCCTCCAGTTATAATGTACATTTGTGCTGCACGAAGGCCAGAAATTGCCAGAACCTCTTTAATATCAAGGTATCCAGATGACAGAGGAGTACCGGCAGCCACTAAATCACCATCAGCTACACTGAGTTCTGCTGTTGGCAAAACAAAATATTCACGTTCTACTGGTGGTTTAAGATTTGTGCTTTTAACACGAATTATGTACCCATCTTCTGTCTCTTCGATCTTAACTTTTCCGGTTATTTCTGAAATTTGTGCAACATACTTGGGGCTCCTGGCTTCAAAAAGTTCTTCTACACGAGGAAGGCCCTGGGTTATATCAAGACCAACGATTCCTCCTGTGTGAAAAGTTCGCATAGTAAGCTGGGTTCCAGGTTCACCAATAGATTGTGCAGCAATGACACCAACTGGAGTTCCAATTGCAACCATTTCACGACTAACGAGATCTTTTCCATAACACATTGCACAAAGTCCATATTTAGCATCACAAGTTAGTGGTGATCTAATTAAAAGTTCCTCAACGCCAGCGGCACTGATTTTCTGCGCCATGGAATCATCAATTAATGTATTGGCCGCCACTAATACTTTTTTAGTCCTTGGAACTATAACATCACTTGCTGTTACTCGGCCAATTATTCTTTGAATTAATTGAGTCTGGCGTTTGTCTGATTTCGAAAATTTAATTCCTTCCTTTGTGCCACATTCATAAAGACGGACTATTGCATCATGAGCAACGTCAACAAGTCTTCTGGTCAAGTAACCTGATTCTGCAGTTTTAATAGCCCGATCTGCTAAACCCTTTCTTGCTCCCCGTGCGCTTGTAAAATATTCAAAAACAGACAAACCTTCCCGAAAGTTTGATTTGATTGGTAGTGGAACAATCTGTCCAGACGGGTCGGTAACGAGACCACGCATAGCGCTAAGCTGTTTTATTTGTTCGGCGGTTGCCCGAGACCCACCAGAATCTGAAATTATTTTAATTGAATTATCCTCTTTTAGGTTTCTCCATGTAAGATCTGCTAACTCATTGGTTACCGAAAGCCAGACTTCTTGTGAAAGCCTTTTTTGCTCGTCGCGGGTAATGAGGCCCATTTTGTAGTTTTTCTCGATCTCTTCAACTTTTTTATCCGATTTTCCAATAATTTCTTCTTTGTTGTCAACAATATTACAGTCAAAAACCGATACGGAAAGACCTGAGTAAGTTGCTCCTTCAAATCCTAAACCTTTTAACTTGTCTATGAGTTTACTTACTTCCTCTTCGGGCATTTTGTCGATTGCACTGTTGATGAGTTTTTTTATCATAGCCGCTGATACGGTTTCGTTGATAAATCGCATATTTTCGGGAAGAAGCATGTTAAAAAGCACACGACCTGCTGTTGTTTCTATCACTTCTTTACCGATTTTAACTGATATTTTCTGTCTAACTGCTAACTTTCTGCTTGAAATGGCAAGTATAACTTCATCCTCATTTGCAAAAATCCCTGAGTACGGTTCCAAACTTAAATCCTGAGAAGTTAAATAAAATACGCCAAGCGCCATTTCTTTGTTTGGAAGAGTGATTGGTGAACCGTCTGCCGGACGTACTAAATTTCTCGCTGCCATCATAAGGCTTTTTGCCTCCTCCTTAGATTTTTCGGAAAGTGGAACATGAATAGCCATCTGATCTCCGTCAAAGTCTGCATTGAAGCCTGCACATATACATGGATGAATTCTGATTGCGTCGCCTTCGATAAGAATTGGGTAAAATGCCTGAATTCCGAGGCGATGAAGAGTAGGGGCACGGTTAAGGAGTATGGGGTGATTTTTAGTGATGTTTTCTAAAATGTCCCAAACTTCTCCAGTCCTTCTTTCCAGGAAATGTTTCGCGCTTTTAACGTTTGGAGCATGGCCCTGCGCGATAACCTCACGCAACACAAAAGGCTTGAACATTTCAAGTGCCATTTCTTTAGGAATGCCAGCCTCATTTAGTGCTAGCTCCGGACCAACAACGATTACAGAACGCCCTGAATAATCTACACGCTTTCCAAGTAAATTTTGTCTAAACCTTCCCTGTTTCCCGCGAAGCATGTCAGAGAGTGATCTGAGTTCCTGAGAAGCCCTTATGTTTTTAACTCTTTGAGAATCGATCAGTGCGTCGACTGCCTCCTGAAGCATTCTTTTCTCATTCCTTAAGATTATTTCCGGTGCACCCAACTCTATTAATTTTTTTAGACGATTGTTGCGATTTATAACTCTTCGGTAAAGATCATTTAAATCGGAAGTTGCAAAGCGTCCACCAGAAAGTTGTACCATCGGACGAAGATCTGGAGGAAGAACAGGCAATACTTTCATTATCATCCACATGGGGCTAAGACCTGCTTTTCTCATACTTTCCACAACACGGAGTTTCTTTGTTGCTTTGATATGCTTTTGACCTGAGGTTGTGACAATTTCTTCACGAAGAGATACGGAAAGCTTTGCAAGGTCTAGTTTTTCCAAGACTTGCAATACTGCCTCGGCACCCATTCCAACCTTTATGAAACTTTCTGCATCATAATCTGAGAGTTTCAAGTATTCTTCTTCCGAGAGAAGGTCAAGAGGTTTTATGGCATTTACCTTATCTGAAATACTTTTGTAAATCTCTTCTAATCTTGACACTTCTTGAGCATTATCCTCTCTAAGTTTTGCCTGGCGTTGTCTCATTGAAAGACGTGTTTCTTCTATTTTTAGGTCCGTAGTTTCTTTGCCTTTGGCGCCGGACTTTATCGAGGCAACTTCTTTCTTGACACCTTTTTCTTCGTTTTCTATTTCTTCTTTTAGTACTTGGGACAGTTCTTTTTTCTTTTTCTCCAATTCTTTGTCAAGACTGTCTAAGATTTTTTTCTTCTCATCATTGACAACTTCAATGACGAGATACGATGCAAAATAGACAACAGCATCCAAGCTTCTTGGAGAGATATCCAGAAGTAAACCAAGTTTTGACGGGCTTCCCTTAAAAAACCAATTATGTACTACAGGGGCTGCTAAAGTTATATGACCCATTCTCTCACGTCTGACACGAGATTGAGTTACTTCAACACCACACTTGTCGCAGATTATTCCTCGGTATCGGATCCTTTTGTATTTTCCGCAGTAACATTCCCAATCCTTTGTTGGACCAAAAATGCGCTCGTCAAAAAGACCATCTTTTTCCGGTTTTAGAGTTCTATAATTAATAGTTTCTGGTTTTGTGACTTCTCCAAAAGACCAAGTCTTGATGTCTTCAGTTGATGCAAGAGTTATTTTTAAGCTTTCAAAATCTATTAATTCATTCATGCTGTTTGTGATTTTACCTCCTCGAGTTCCATCGAACTATCGCTGGTTGTGATCTCACCTTCAACTGCAACTATTTCTGCACCTGATGCTTCCTGAAGTGCTAATGCTTCTTTTACAGTTTTTTCAGTTTCAGGTTCTACTATTTCTTCTTCGGCAGTCTTTGCACCAACAGTTTTGACATTAAGAGATAAGCTGTTCAGTTCTTTTACCAACACTTTAAACGATTCCGGGATGAGAGCATGCGGGATTTCCTCACCTTTGATTATTGCCTCGAATGCCTTGGCTCTGCCGACAACATCGTCCGATTTTATTGTCAACATTTCTTGCAAAGTATATGCAGCCCCATATGCTTCCAGGGCCCAGACCTCCATTTCTCCGAGTCTTTGCCCGCCCATTTGAGCTTTCCCGCCGAGCGGTTGTTGAGTGATTAACGAATACGGACCGGTAGAGCGGGCGTGTGTTTTATCTTCAACCATATGGATCAGTTTTAGTATGTATGATTTGCCTACAACAATTGGCCTGTCGAAAGGAAGTCCTGTTCTTCCATCGTAAAGTACCATCCTACCATCTGCCGAAAGGCCGGCACGTTTAAGTTCCGCAACTATTTTTTCCTCCGGCACATGTTCAAAGACCGGAAGGGCAACCTTGTATCCTAGTCTGTCTGCTGCTATTCCAAGATGAGTCTCCAGAAGCTGACCAAGATTCATTCGGGAAAGTACTGAAAGGGGGCTGATAATAATATCTATGGGTGTTCCATCCTCTTGATAAGGCATGTCCTGAGCAGGTACTATTTTGCTGATAACTCCCTTGTTTCCATGACGTCCGGCAACTTTGTCACCAACTACAATTTTTCGCATTTGGGCAACTTTGACAACTATTTTCTTTACAGCCCCATGTTCCAGTTCGTCACCTTTTTCGCGGGAAAGTATTTTTATGTCTATTACTGTGCCCTTCTCACCATGGGGCATGCGGAGTGAAGTGTCCCTGACTTCTCTAGCTTTTTCCCCAAAGATTGTTCTTAATAGCCGTTCCTCTGCAGAAAGTTCTGTTTCACCTTTTGGTGCAATTTTCCCAACCAATATGTCGTTAGGTCCAACTTCTGCTCCAACAATTATAATTCCATCTTCGTCTAGATATTTCAGTTGTTCTTCGGACACATTGGGTATGTCGCGAGTAGTTTCTTCGGGTCCAAGTTTGGTTTCGACCACAGCTGTTTCATGTTCCTCTATGTGAATGGATGTGAGAATGTCTTCCTTTGCGAGTCTATCGGAGATTACAATTGCATCTTCATATCCTAAACCGTCAAAACTCATGTAAGCAATTGTTAGGTTCTGGCCTAGGGATAATTCTCCGTTATCAGTTGCAGATCCATCTATTATGACATCTCCTTTTTTGACTTTTTGACCGATTGAAACCTTAGGCCTTTGTGAGTAACAAGTACTTTGGGGGGAGCGGGAAAATTTTTGCAAATTGTAGGGTTGTTCTCCATCTTTTGTTTTTATTATTATTTTTCTGCTATCAGCGTATACCACTTGTCCATCGGCATCTGCTTTAATTGCCCTTCCCATATTAATACCTACTACCTCTTCCATGCCTGTGCCAACTATAGGGGCCTGTGGACTTATAAGAGGAACGGCCTGGCATTGCATATGGGTACCCATGAGAGCTCTGTTGGCCTCATCGTTTGCTAAAAATGGAATTAGGGATGCTGATGTACCTACTACCTGTCTTGGTACTACATCGATGTAATTTACCAGATTTCTATTGGCAGTTGTAAATTCTCCCTTATTACGCACTGGTACACGTTCATCAACAATATACCCCTTGCTGTCTATTTCTATTTGTGCGTGAGTGATAAAAGAATCTTCCTCATCGTCTGCCGCTAAGTAAACTATTTCATTTGTGACTTTGGCCTTGCCATTTTTTTCCTGTAATACCTTTCTGTATGGTGCTTCAAGGAACCCGTAATCATTAACGCGACAATAAAGTGCCATATATGTAACTAATCCTATGTTTGGACCTTCGGGAGATCGGATTGGGCAAATTCTTGAGTACTGAGAATGATTGATATCGCGGATTGAGAATGCTGCTCTTTCCCTGGCAATTCCACCTGTTCCCATAACGGTTAATCTTCTCAAATTATCTAATTCTGAGAGCGGATTTGCTTTGTCGAGTATTGTAGAAAGTTGCGATGAGCGAAAAAATTCATTGATCGCTGATATGATTGGTCTGGCGTTAATAAGTGCTGCAGGTGAAGGTACTCCTTCTTCTACCGGGGTAAGGCTCATTCTCTCTTTGATAACGCGTTCTAGTCTTAGTATTCCAATCCTAAATGCATTTTGGGCCACCAGTTCGCCAACGCGTCTTAACCGTCTATTTCCCAGGTGATCAATATCATCTAACCTACCATTGCCATTTATGAGTTCGAAAAGGTAAGCGATTGATGCAATAAAATCTTGTGAGGTAAGAATCTGACTATTTACATCTTCTTTTTCATGACCTGCTAGCTTTTCTTTCAGGAACTTGAGTCTCTTTTGCACTTTGTACCTACCAACTTTCCCCAGAGAATAACGTCTAAGATTAAAAAACATGCTGTCGATGAGGGCCTTAGCATTGTCTAAAATTACGTGATCACCCGGTCTCATTCTCCTGTAAATTTCTAGAAGCGCTTCGTCTTTGTTGGTTGTATTATCTTTGGCCAAAGTGTTTTGCAGAAGCTGCTTTGCGTTCTCATCTGTGACTTTGTCGAATAAGTTGAGTATAGATTCGGAATCTTCAAAACCGATTGCCCGTAAAAAAGTGGTTACCGGGAACTTTCTACGCCTGTCAATTTTGACAGTAATAAGGTCATTTTTTGTAATTGCAAATTCTAACCAAGAACCGCGAAGCGGCCTGATTTCGCAGTTATATAGGGTTTTGCCGGTTGAAGGATCAATTTCGGCACTATAGTAAACACCAGGTGCCCGAACTAATTGTGTTACCACCGCACGTTCAATACCATTGATGATAAATGAACCTTTGTCGAGCATGAGAGGAAGGTCGCACAGAAAAACTTCTTGGGTATTTTTGCCACCCGTTTGCTTGTTGACTACTGTGGCCTCTACTTTTAGGGGCACGTCGTAAGTTATTCCTTTTTTGATACACTCTTCTGGGGAATATTTGGGCTTGCCGAAAGAATAAGTACCAAGTGTTAGTGTGAAGTTTTTACCTGTGAAATCCTCAATTGGGGATATTTCATCAATTACCTCTCGTATTCCTGTTTCCAAGAATTCATCAAAAGAATCTCTCTGGATTCTTACCAGATCGAGTGACGGTAAATTTACGTTTGCAATTTGTCCCCAGGATATACGATTTGGCACTAGCTTATTCTTTCTATTTAATAGTTAGATACGAGCAGCCTCCGATTAACGGAGGTTTATAGTGATAAGGATCAACCTGAGGAACGCAAAAACGTTCTTAAAACTAGTTGTTGGTATGATCCACAGGAAACTTCTTCGGCACAACGAAAGTCAAGAAGGTACACTAAATACCCCCTTGTTAAGGATTGTGTTCTCGATTTATAACACCAGTGCTAGAGTTTGTCAATACTGTACCGTATTCTTATAAATAATCCCTTACATTTCTATTATGTTCTTCTACCGTTTTGGCAAAGTGTACTTTGCCTTCTGTGTCGTGAATATAGTAAAGATATTCGGTTTCTTGAGGTTCTAAGGCAGCCCTGATTGAATCGATACCAGGATTTGCAATTGGAGCAGGTGGTAAACCTAGGTTGGTATAAGTATTGTACGGTGATTTGCCTCGTGTATAGTCATCACGGGTTACCTGCGGCCACCATGTGTTCTCGTTGCTATCATAGCCTTTTATATACTGCACTGTCGCGTCGATTTGTAGTAGCATGCCAAGCTTTATACGATTGCTGATAATTCCAGCAATTATTGGTTTTTCCTGCGCTGTTTTTGCTTCCCTTTCAATTAGGGAGGCAATTGTGACAACCTCTTCCAGTGATGAACTGGTTTTAAGATTGCCAATTATCGATTGCTCGACTTTGCTTGTGAAAGTCGATCTTAGTTGATTGGCAACGATTTGGGCGGTAGCATCTTTAGGAATTAGATATGTATCTGGGAACATATACCCCTCATCTGCTAACTTTATGTATTCTTTTTTGTCAAAATTATAACTTTTGTTACCTCCGAATTTTAACTTTTCCTCGATTATTGCCGCCTGCTCTTCAATTCTTAAACCTTCGGGTAGAGTAATCCATATGTCAATCGCACCATGAGTTAACTCAAGCGCGATTTCCCTAGAAGACATGGAAGGGTTAAGACGAAAGTCGCCTGCTTGAATTGACCTACCAATACCCATCTGGGCAATCAAGAGGCGGAATGCAAAAGCATTTTTGATAAGTTTCTCTTCTCTTAAATTGTCAGCGATAACTGTTATTGATTGTCCCGGCGTGACTATAAATATTTTTTCTTCGGCATTGGTCATTGTCAATATTGGTGCGAGTTGTAGATTGTAATATTGATTTAGAAATACCGGGGTAAGAACCAAAGCAAGAAAAAATGTGGCAAATATTAACGTCTTTTTTGTGAGTTTAATTGTTGGCATCATCTAATGACGCACGAGTATATCGGCCCGTGCGTTTATTAAAAATAAATATCCTCCCACATGAACATATTACCTTATCTGTATTGTCGTGTCGTCTAACTTTTCTACCAAGCGACAGGCTTTTCCCGCAACCAACGCATTTTCCTTGAAGGAGAACCCATGCTTGTACCGGAGCGATAATTTTTTTAATCATTCTTTTCGTTTAAATAACTTTGCAAAATGTGTGCTGCTGCTATTTCATGCTCCTTTTTTCTCCTTTTTAACTTGGGTACGCCCAAATTAATCATAGTCTCAGTTGCTTGTCTAGATGTAAGAGTTTCGTCTCGCATTACAATTTCAACCTGCGGATTTTGAAGCTTAAATTTTTTTGCAAAATCTTCAAAGTAACTTTTAATTTTACCCTCTACGAAACCAAGAATTATTTTTCTAACTGATTCTTTCTCGGTAATTTTTGATATCTTATCCACTGCTTCTTTTAAATTCTTATGTGTAATTGTTTTGTAGGGTGTAGAAATTGTTCCAGACGAGATTGCAACACCAGTCGTTTTTTTGCCTAGATCTACTGCTAAAAGCACAAGCTTAGTTTATCAGGTACATTTTATTTATCAAATCTAAACCTATCCTTGACCCCGGGTGAATACGCTTAAGGGTAAATTTTTCTTTTGTGTCTTCGTTTGTTCCTTCATCTGTTGTTATTGCTGACGTAAAGCCGGCGGACTTTACAAATTCGATTGTTTGATTGTTAAAATGGCCAAACGGATATGCAAATGATGTGACCGGAATATTTAACTGTTTCTCGAGCATTGCTTTGCTTTCCCTGACTTCCCATTCGGCTGATTTTTCATCGATCGAGCTCAGTGATCGGTGAGACATGCTATGTGCGCCAATTTCGACATATCCGCTTTTTGCAATTTCCTTTACCTCGTCCCAATACATGTAGTTGAGTTTATCCAAAAGTCCAGGATTCACGTAGGCCACAGCTTTTATATTATATTTTTTAAGTATTGGGAAAACATCCGTGTAAAAATCCCTATACCCGTCATCAAAGCTAAGAATCACCGGTTTTTCGATCTTCAGACGACCTTTTTCTATTTTTTCTATTTGACTTGGAGTAATGGTTGTATAGCCGGCATCTTTTAAAGTTTTTATCTGCTGTTCAAAAATATTAGGTGTTATGTTTAGGGATTGACGAATGGTATCTCTTTCATCAGTAACATATTCCACATAGTGATAAATGAGAATGGGGAGTTTGAATGATTGCAGCTGAGGAGCAGTCACTGCTGGCTGAGTTGCTTCCTGTTCTTGAGCGAAAGATACTTTTGGTGACGTAAAAGCTTCAAAAAAATAAATCACCGACTCAATGGCAAGTAGGGCTAAGGAAAAGTATACAACATCTGTAAATTTTCTTCGTTTTATTTTTTGCCGCACTTATTCGGGCAGAATGTGCCAAGAAGTATACCAAAGGCAGCAAGAATTTTAAATTAAACCGGTTATAACAACCATTCTTTTTATGCTTGTGCCAGGTGGAACACAAGTCATGAGGGTTAGGTTTTTTGCACCTTTTGATATTGGTTTTAAGACAGATAAATCCTTAGGGTCTACGATTTTTTTGTACTGAACAAGATAGCGATATTTATTCCCTTCGAATTCAACATCTACTATATCACCAACTTCAAGATCGGACAGTTTTGAAAAAATCGTATTAAAGTCGTTTCGGTCAGCAAATTGAGGCAGGGCAGAGTGTCCGGTGATAAAAACATTGCCAACTTCTCCAGGTAGAGCCGTGCCAGGAAAGTGGGAGAGATTTTCGTAAAAGGCCAGTGTGTCAACTTTTGTAAGCGCTTTATTTATTCCCAACTTTGGAATACTGACATAAAAAATTTTTGGGCGTGCTTCTTGTGGTCTGTAGTCTGTAGTGAAATAAGAAAATCCATCTTCGTCCTGGACTTCCTGTACAATGACTTCCCCACTTGCTAGCGACAAAACCTTTTCTTGTGGAACAGGCATATTCTCTATTCTAGATCCAGTAAATTGTATTGCCGTGAATGACCAAATTAATAGCGGACCTACTATAAAGACAATTGAAGCAATACCAACTCCCAAAATAAAAAATGAGAAAATGCGGTCTTTTTTCCTGCTTTTTTCGAAGTCATATTGACGTGGGGGATCTTTTGAATATATATCTAAGTTCACTTAATCGCTTCAACTTTTATTGATATTTTATCTTTGTTTTTAGGAAGCGAGGAAAATATGATTAAGTTTGGCGAAAAGATAAAGTCAACATCAGAAATCTCTGAGTTTTGTTTTATAAGCTGACGAGCGCTCTTTTGGCCTTTGCCAGCAATAGTAGATCTAATACTATCTTCATTAATTTTGGGCACTAAATAAGCCCTGTATTTACCTTCTAAATTTAGAGTGTCCTTGCCCCTTGTCACATCCAGTTCTAAGATCTCTATATTATCCGGGAGAGATTCGAGATTATCTTCGGCTTTATCCTTGGAAATTTTTGCTAAAAATTCTTTAAGTGTTTCTTCTTTAAATGAAAGAGCGGATGCCTCGATCTCCATGTCAAGCATGAAGCTTGTTGCCTCCTCATCTATGTCTTTGTCGAATTGTTTTTTCAGCACCTTTATTTCTATTGATTCATCGAGAATCTCTTTATCTGTGACCTTTTGTTTTAGTTCTTCTTTTGCTTTTTGGGTTAATGAGTTCTCAAGAGTTTTTGCTAGGTCATCCTGGTCTTTTTTTGTTACTATGTTGATTTCCTTCTCGTCTCCTCCCGAGAATGCAATATCGTTTTTCGCGCTATATAAAAGTTCATCATACTGTTGAAATGTAAATTCGGTTCCGGCTGAAAGGTTTCCATTTTCTCCAAATTCTTGGGCTGTAACCCCAACCAATGATTCTCCTGGCGATGAAGCACTTCGTGATGCAATTTCTACATCTGAGTTTAGTTCGAACTTGATGCCGTTTTTGGAGATTATTACTGTACCAGCATCAAAATCTACTTTGGATGTCGTCCAATTAAATACCTTCACTTCACCTTTAGAATTGTTACCTGTTTTCTTGATACCTGTTGCCTGAGCCTGACTGCTATCCTTGACAGTTGCTGCGGTTTCTTCTCCTGGTATTCTTGACCTTAGAGTATCCAGGGCAGCCCCTTGTGCAACTGTAACATCAAACGTGTCATCAATTGGTCTTGAACTGGCTTTAACTAAAACTTTTACACTAGTTATTGTGAAGCCCAAAATGTATACGATAACTAAAATGACAATAGTTAAAACCGCTATTGGTGCTAGAATCTTTTTTTTGCTCCCCTTGGTAATTTTTGACACCCAATTGAGCGTAAGAATAGATTCAATTAAGGACTCCTTTTTTGTACCTGTAGACTCTTGTAACTTTTGTGCAGGGGTTTCATAGCCATGAGCCTTTTCATTTACTTCTACAGCATATTCATCATTTGTAGATGGTGAAGTTAAGTTGCCATTAGCTAATTTCTCGTCTTCTTGCGACTGTGACACTGGGTTTTCGAGCACATCCTTACCCTCTTTAAAATCAAATTCCTCACCCGGTTCCTTGAGTTCCTCTTTTCCCATTTCAGGCTTTTCTTGCAACTCTTGAACTTTTCCCTCATCGATTTCTGATTCCTGGGTTGCTATTAGTGTCGATACTGCACCCAGTTGCGGTTCACTTCCCAATACATCTGCGGCTTGCGAATATGCAATACAGTGAGCCACTTCTTCGTTTGTTAAGGTTTCAATTGTAGCTCCTTCTTCGAATACCGAGTGTTCCTTTTTTTTACCCAACTCATTTTTCAGTTCAAGTGCATTGTCGCCAAAAACGACAACATGTTTCGGCAAAATTTGGTCGGGAATTTCTCTAAATTTGTCAATTAGACGAGAAATGTCTTGAATAGTTGCCTTCCCCTTGTGCTCACTGCTAATTGCGCTTCCATTTTTTATGAGGCTTACTTCGGTATAGTCTTTAAATGCGCCAATAAAAATTGCGTTTTTTGACTCTCCTTTGAGGGAAAGGCTATGAGCTATTGATGCAGCAAGTGGCACAAAAGCTTGAGCATCTAGTTCCAGTTCCTGGGCTAAGTTTTTGAGAATATCTGTCGTCTCTTTTGTAGGTTTGCCACCTTCGAACCAGTAATCAGACAAACCAAAAACAACCTGGTCTACATCTGCTGTAATATTTTTTGCAGCTGTGTCAATTGCGATACGCCAAATAGAGGCTAAGATTTTATCCGGTGTTAAGGTCAGAGAAAGGTAATTGGCACCTTCCGCAGGCTCGTGATTTAAAAATTTGCCGAAAATATCTTTTACACCCATCTTTTTTGCCCAATCCCCTTTTAATTATTGAGTAGGAATTGTCAGAGGGTCAACAGGCGTTTCTTCCGCTGGAGGATTAATTGTTTCTTCTGGTGTTGTTGTAGATTCTGGTATTTCACCAAATCCTGTACTAGTACCTGAGTTTTGAGGTGAAGGTGAGGTTTCTATTATTTGTTCATCTACTAAAGATTCATCTTTCTTCTTTTGAACCATTGGGAGTACAAAAAAATAGACAACAGCGGTAATGATTCCAGCTAAAACCGCAAATGATAGGATTGTCAATATTGTTTTTATGCCTCCACTTTTTTTAGGCTCTTCACCTCCGACAGCTTGCTGCATACTTTGTGTTGGATCTTGTGGCAGCTCTGATACGGGTTGGGAATATGGGGTCGGGTCCGGTTGAGTACCTACACCACTCGCTGCAGAATTAGGGGTGACCTGAGAATCTGCTGGTATTTGTCTTTCTCCCGCAAGAGATACTGACGGCGCCGATGTGGAACTTTGTTGAGGCGTAACGGCAGGTGACGTTTGTTGAGGGGCATCTTCGCCGGCAACAACAAATTGTCCAGGCTGAATAGTTGTTTGAGAACTGTTCTCTTTGGAATTCGTATTATCTGGATTATTTGGGGCAGCAGGATCCATTTACTCGTTTATTGTAGCATAGATTCTTCTTTGACCAGAGCCGGAAGATTCTTCTTTGATGATTCTGAATTTGCCGATCTCGCCAGTTAAGGCAGCGTGCGGACCTCCACAAAACTCCTTAGAATAAGCCTTTTTAATATCAGCAGAAGTTCCCATATAATAAATATTTACCATATCTGTATATTTGTCATCAAATAATCCGATAGCCCCCAGCTCTTCAGCTGCTTTTTTTGGCATTATCTTTTTGTTAATCTGCAAATTTTTGCTAATCTTTTCGTTGACTATTTCCTCAACGCTCTTTATTTGTTCATCAGTCATTTTGGAGTGGTGGGTAAAATCGAATCTTAACCTTTCGCCGGTAATATGTGAACCTATTTGATGAACATGACTGCCTAAAACATCACGGAGCGCTTGATGCATTAAGTGGGTTGCACTGTGAAGTTTGGCTGCCTGGTCTGATTGCACTGCCAAGCCGCCTTTGGTTTTTTGGCCAGCAGACCTTGAAAGTTCTTGGTGTTTTTTTAACAATTTCTCAAAACCACCAGTGTCAACTTTTTTATTTTTTTCGCGGGCTAACTCAATCGTTAACTCGATCGGAAATCCGAAATTCTGGTAAAGGTCAAAAGCATCATTGGCAGAGACGTTGCCTGTGATTTTTTCGAATTGCCTGGTGCCAATATCAAGCGCTTTTTTAAACTTTAGCTGTTCATCTTGTAAGGTTTTGGCGATTAACTTTTGATGCTCAACAAGATTTGGATATATTGATTCGTAGGTGTCTACGATGGTTTTGACCAGTGGTTCAATAAAATCTGATTTGATTTTAAGAAGCGGTGCGTGCCGAATGGTACGGCGGATTAGGCGGCGTAGGATGTAACCGCGTTCGACGTTTGACGGCGTAACACCATCCGATATTAAAAATACGGAAGCGCGGATATGGTCGGCTACAATCCTGGCTGATGACTGACTGAAATGATTTGACATGTCTTCGATTTTTTTCATAAGTGGCAGAAAGACATCTGTTTCGTAAATAGACGGTGCATTTTGTAAAACTTTCAAAATGCGCTCAAGCCCCATACCTGTGTCAACATTTTTCTGTTTGAGTTCACTATATGATCCGTCACCTTGGCGCTCATATTGCATAAAAACATCGTTCCAGATTTCCACGAATCGACTTGAATCTTTTGCAGGATTCACTTGCCCTGACGAAGGAAGGGTGTCGTAAAACATTTCAGTGTCTGGCCCCTGCGGCCCGGGTTTTTCGCCGCCGGTCGGCCACCAGTTTTCGCTCTTGCCGTATTTAAAAATGTGATTTTCGGAAACACCCAATTTGCGCCAGATATCATATGATTCCTGATCAAAAGGGGCATCGGAATCGCCAGCAAAAACAGAAACATAGATGCGTTTTGCGTCCAATTTAAGTTCATTGATTAAAAATTCGTATGACCAGGAAATTGCTTCCTCTTTCCAATACCCGCCAGATCCGATGCCGTCAGGCGAGGCAGGATCGCCGAGTGACCAGTTGCCAAGCATCTCAAAAAATGTGTTATGGACAGAATCTCCTACCTCGTCGATATCGTCTGTTCTTAAACACTTTTGGATATTTACCAAGCGTTTACCTTCAGGATGAGGTTTGCCCATTAAATATGGAATCAAAGGATGCATTCCTGCAGTTGTAAAAAGTACACGCTCGGTACCGGCGAGTTCCGCTTCCTCTGGGGGGATTAAGGACGCGGAGGGTATGATTTTATGGCCTTTATCCTGAAAAAACTTCAGATACTTTTGCCGGAGCTCAGTCGATGTCATTTGAGGTTAATTATATCTCACTTGTTGACCAATAAATATTTTCTAAATTCTCTGTTATTTTATAACTATTGGCATGGGAAAAATAACCCAAATAGGACTGCAATGACTGATCGTTGATTCCTGACTTTAAAACTTTTTTAAAAATCCTTCTTTTTGTTTTTGCCCTTGGCAAGATGTAGCGAGGTAAGACAATGTATCCGCAAAAGTCTATTCCCCAGCTGAATTTTCTTAAACTGACTTTTGCTGGATGGATTTCCAGCTTTAGTTCCCTGCTGAGAAACTGCTGTAGTGTTTCGAAACAGTGGTGTAAATATTGCCTGTTGTTGTTTAGAGTCAGGAAATCATCTGCATAGCGGAGGTAATATTTTATCTTAAGGTTGTGTTTAATAAACTGGTCGAGTCCGTTTAAGTAAATATTGGCGAAGATTTGGCTCGTCAAATTACCAAGGGGGATACCTTGCTGTCGCACACTTATTGTTCGAGTTTTATCGAGAACTTCTCCTTTTAACTTCTCGACTACGCTCGAAGAATAACTGTCTATTACTATCTTAACCAGCGATAAGATCTCATGATCGTTTACACTTTTTGCAATAAGTTTTAATAAAATCCTGTGGTCAATCGAGTCGAAAAACTTTTTAATGTCCAGCTTCAGTGCCCAGCAGTTATTTGTGTAATTACGGCTAACAATCCGTGTGTATTTTTCAAGCCGCCTAACAGCCCTGTGGGTGCCTTTATCTAACCTGCATGAATAAGAATCGTAGATGAAAGTTTTATCAAAAAGGGAATATAGATACTTGTAAAGCAGATGGTGAACTATTCGATCGCAAACTTGCGCTTTGTGAATGTGTCTCCTTTTAGGGTCATTCACATAAAATTCAAGATAGCCTCCATGTTTATAGCTTTTATTCTTTAGGGCTAAATGCAAATCGAACAGATTATCCTCAAGATGCCTTTCAAAAACCTGGACATCCCTTTTATTCCTTTTCCCACACTTAAATTCTTCCCATGTTTGAAAAAGGTTTTCAATTGAGATTAAACTGGAGTGAGTCATAGGGGAACTTCTCGACTTCGCTCGAAGAATATTGTTCGAATGTAATTGAGAACTTTCCAGATTTTAAAATTTGAATTTTGCATTTTTAACTTATAAGTATGCCCCCCCCCAGCCGATTTCACGCTTGATATCCCGATTTTTGCCAAACTTTATGGTTTTTACAAAAATCTAAGCCAGGTAATTACCACTTTTCCTAAAACCAAACGGTATACCTTAGGCCAAAGACTGGACAATTTAACGCTAGACGCTTTTGAACTGTTGTTTTCCATTCCAGTTGCGGACAATAAGGTTAAAACTCTTTCACAAATAAGCGGCAAGATAGATTTAATAAAGGTATTACTAAGGCTTGGTAAAGACACTCAAGCCGTAAAAAACAACAAATATCTAGAACTTCAAGCAACTTTGCAAGAAATTGGCAAGATGCTTGGCGGATGGATTCGTGCCGCCAAGCAAAACTCACCCTAAAAATTCCTGAGAGACTATCGCGAACGAGCGGACGAAAGTTGCCATTGGCATTGTCGCCCCAATTAGCATTCAACTTCGGTCTACCATTCCAGTGGTTGAGATACGGAACGTTGTCTGACCCAACTTTTTGTGTCTTCCTCCGTAAACATAAACCTCACCGTAGCTTCCCCGCTTGGCGGGGTCACTACTGAATTTTATTCTCCTGTTTATTGCAGGAAAAAGAGAAAAACACGGAGCATCCCAAGAAACATCACACTCTTTTTACAACCTTAGTTGTAAAAACTCTGGTGATTTTTTGTTTTTGGAAGATTTCGGTGACTAAAATCCGTGGACTTTAGTTCATTAACCTACTCTCACGAATAATTTATAAAAAATGAAACCAAATTACAAGAAGTCAAAAATATTCAAGAAGCCAATTGCCTAGTCACAATTTTTTTCCCGCGAACGAGCGGACGAAAGTAGCCATAGGCACCGTCGCCCCAATGAGCATCCAACTCCGGTCTACCATACCAGCGGTCGAGACACGGAACGTAGTCTGACCCAACCTTATAACCAATAAGGTCAAAATATTTTCCACCTTCTGTAACTTCCGGATGATGAACTTGTTGGGCAACACCTTCAAATGGGCTGCCGCCCACAGCATCAGCCGCTAGTTGATTTCTTGCATCAAATGGCTTTATCTTATTGGGAAATTCCTGTCCCCATTTGCTAAACCAACCGGCATAAGGTACTTCGGGAGTTTCAGAACGTTCGTCACATGGATTTGTTTGGTCGATTCTGGCTACGAGGTATTCGGATACATCAATTCCTGCAAGTTGTGCTTGTTTTTCCCAGGGAATTCTTACTTCGACAAGCATGGGAGCATCAAACCTTCCTCTATATTCTTTGGGCTGTCGTTTAAATCTTGGTAAAGACTCAAGATACGCTGCCTCAGTTAAACCTAATTCACTATGATATCCAAGTTCAACAAATCTTGAAGCTTGACGCTGCCATTCGGCAGCCAGATTTAATTCAATAGGCTGTCTATTTTCAGCTTTTGAAGACTTTCTTGCAGGCTGTTCTTTGGGGCCCGGATCTTTAATCTTGTGAGTCCTCATGATATGCTTAATGAGCTCTAATCCTTTTTGCTGGAGTGGGCCATGATTTTTAAGGTCTTTTCCCGCTGCACGTATGCGTTCCATAACCATATTAAGTGCGGATTTTACACCCCTATAGGTCTATTTGTCAAGGGCTGTGGCCTTGGGATCTTTAAGTTATTTTACTTTATGATTCGCTGCTGATGCGTTTTTGAAAAAAAAGTGGCGGTTTTTTTTTATTTGGTTTTTTGATAGAAAATATCCAGAAAGTTCTTGGCACTCACTATTTTTATGCCTTTGAATTTTTCAATAGCAAGGACGTGTTTTATGTCTCCAGAAACGATATAGTTGGCTTTTAATTCTTGTGCGCATTCAAGGATTTTATTGTCGCTAGGGTCGGCTTTGATTACCGAAAGCCTCTTTTTGGGTTTGACGATATTTGCGAATTTTGAAATTCCCTCAATGACTTCTTGTATTTCCTGATTTGTCCATTTAAATTTATCTTTTAATTTTTTTGCAATTTCCAGCAAGATATCGCTTGATGTAACAAGTTCAACCTCTTTTTCTCTTGCCAGTTCCATGCAAGTTCTGGGGTTGCCGCCAAAAATAATGCCCGAAATGTAAATATTTGTGTCGAAAACGACTTTAGGTTTCATGGAGGATTTTATCTATATCCTCCTCAGAGGTTATTTTAAAAGCGGCCTTAGTTTTTGCGCCCTTTTTATAAATTCTTTGCCAACGTTCTTCTTCCGATATCTGGTCAATCAGCGATGCTATAAATGCACTTCTTGACTGGCCTCGGATCATCCTTTCCTTTTCAAGTTTTTTAACTATTGGCTTTGGTAGCGAAACTGAGATTACCTCAGTTACGTTTCGCTGGATATTTGTCATACACTGTAATAGTACCTTTTCCGTCTATCTTTGTCAATGATATCAGTTTTATGCTCCCGATCCTGGAAAAATTTTAAATATTTCTGCCGAAGTTCGGTGGATGTCATTTGAGAATAATTATAGCAAGAAAATAATTTTAGAAGGCTAATTGACCTTACGAATTTGGATATCTAATTAAGTAAAAATGTTAGATTTCTCCCTAGTTGGTAGGTACCTTTTAGGGGTTCAACCCCTTCAGGGCCCCTTTAGGAAGGCTATTAACACGAAGATTTAGAGAAAGTGGCACGCTTAGTATATATAAACGTGATCACTGCCCAATAATTTTAATAATAGCAATTTGTGCTTCACAAGGTAAGTTATTGCTTTTTGCAACAGGTACTGCAGTTGACTATGGGTTACTTGTCAAGCGGCGGCCGTAGCTTTGGGGTCTTTAAATTATTTTACTTTATGGTTCGCCGCCGAAGTGTTTTTTGAAGAAAAAGTGGCGGTTTTTTGTTGACAAATGCGTAATGAATATGTTAATGTATGAGTAATATGTTTAATGCTTTGTCTTTACCGTTTATTGGTACACATGAACTTCGTCGTGATTTGACTACGCTGCTTGCAAACGTAAAAAAGACCCACGAACCTGTAGTTATTACCAGCCAGGGTAAACCAACTGCTATTTTAACTTCTGTAGAAAATTACAATCAGTTACAGGACATGATTGATGAACTTCAACTAGCAATTCGCGAACTTGCTGATCATGAATATATCAAAGAGTTGATTGTGGAAAAGAAAAAGATAAAGTCAGGCCGCGGAATTGCCGCAAAAGATCTATATAAACAACTTGGGATCTGACTGTGTACAAAATCTTTTTTTCAACACGCGCCGCAAAATCCCTTAAAAAAATACCCAAATATTATCAAATAAAAATAAAGGATAAAATTGAAGAACTTTCTAATAATGCTCGTTTACATGGAACAATAAAATTAGTTGATTACCCTGTCGCTCAATTTCGCCATCGTGTAGGTAACTACAGAATCCTGTTTGATATAGATGAGATTGAAAAGATTATTGAAATTTTGGATATTCGCAAAAGAGACGAGAAAACCTACAGATAGTTTTTCACTTTGAAATTATTAACGACGGGTCAGTTCTCCGCGCTAGTGTGTTTTTTGAAGAAAAAGCGGCGGCCCTTTTTTTGGATTTCTTCAACCTGGGTAGGAATTTTTTCAGCGGACTCGACTACTTCATCTTTGATATCTTCAATCTGTTCTTTTACAGCTTGGGTCGCTTTGGGGATCTGTCTCTGAAATGCTTCTGATTTTTCCTCAATTTTTTCTTTAGCTTTACCAATTTCATCTCCAAGATTATCTAAAAGTTTCGAACTTTCTTTTAATAATTCGTCCTTGATTTTACGACCGCTTTCGGTGGTGAACAGATAAGTCAAAATGGCACCAACCACAATTCCTGACAAAAATAAAGAGAAAGAATTATTAGGGCTTTTTTCTTGATTATGGTTATGATTTTTCGCTTCGCTCATGTTTCGTTTCCCCCGTTATCTTTTTTATGATATGAGCGATGCCAGCTCCAGCCGTGACAGCTGTAAATAGATTGCCAGCAGTCTCGATCGGTTTTTTAACTTGAGAGACAATATTGTCTGCATCATCCATAAGTTTGTTTGCCTTTTTTAAAGTTTTTCTCAAATCCTTTAGGGTTAGAAATGCTTGTAAACCTACAGCTACCAGAAAAATGACTAGCACTATTATTGAAGATAAAAGAATTGCTTGTGTTAAATCCATGGTCGAGTCTAACCCGACCCAAGCCCGTTTTGCGGGTTGGGCAGTTTATTAGTACCAAAATGTATACTTCAATGGAGTTACTTTGTCAATCCTTTGCCCATTTGAAAGATTCAGGGAAAGCAAGCTCAGGGATAAATTTATTCGATTAGTCGAATTTCACGAGTCAGTTTATTTTTTGGAGAAAGTCGGAAAGAAGCAACGATCTCAATTGTGTTTTTGCCTTTATTTAATAGGAATTGATGCGAAAAATTACCTGAGGAATCTACCGCAATAAACTGGCCATTAATTGATACTGTTGCGTCTTTTTCTGTTTTCCCCTCTATCTGAATTGCAGGTGTTGAAGTTGTTTCGCTGCTTTTTGGATTGGTAATCTCAAGTTTTGGTGAGGAGAAAATGGAGGAATATTGAACAGCTATGTAAATTAAAAATGCCATAACAGCAATGGCAAAAATAGTGTTGGTAATTTTGTTAGGGGTTATAAAGAAGCGTTTTTCTTTTTTTAGGCGTGAATGTTGAGGGTATTTAGTTTCATCATAATCCCTTCTATAAAGCGCAAGTACGTAATTGGGGTCTAAATTGAGATACTCTGCATAATTTTTTATATAGCCTTTAATAAATGCGGGTTCCGGCAAATCGTTCCAGTTTTCTGCCTCAAGCGCTTCGAGATGCTCCCTTTTAACTCTGAGATCATGTGCGACCTTATCCAGAGATATTTTTTTCTTCTTTCTAGTGGAAAGAACAAGGTCGCCAAATTTTTGCATAAGGTTTTATTCCGCTGAAGCGTTACCCGCTTGAGCTTTTGCTTGAAAATAGTCATTGGGATTTTTAACAAGCACATCGCGAGGTTTTGACCCTTCGCCTGGCCCTACTATACTTTCGCTTTCTAGCTCGTCCAATAGTCTAGCTGCTCTTGCGTACCCAATTCTTAATCTTCTTTGTAGCAGCGATGCCGATGCCCTGTCATATTGGCAAATTGTCCTTACTGCTTCTTCGAATAATTCGTCAGAAGCACCACTCCCACCAACACCCGCCTTCATCCTGCCAACCGGCATCTGAGTTACTTCCTCAGTGTATTCGGGTGTAATTCCAGACCGCTTTAGGAAACCAATAAGATTTCTAAGTTCTGTATCGGAAACGTAAACGCCTTGAATTCTCATTGGTTTTGATGCGTCTGGAGGGACATAAAGCATATCGCCTTTTCCTAAAAGTTTTTCAGCGCCGGGCTGGTCAATAATAACACGTGAGTCAATCATAGATGACACGTTAAAGGCAATACGGCAAGGAATGTTTGCCTTAATTAGGCCGGTTATGACATCGACCGAGGGCCTTTGAGTTGCCAAAACTAAATGGATGCCTGTTGCCCTCGCCATAGCAGCGATACGAACAACACAATCCTCAACTTCAACCGGTGCAAATTCCATAAGATTATGGAGCTCGTCGATGACAATAACAATGTACGGCAGTGCTTGGAATCCGGATAATTCGTTGTAATTGGCAATATTTCTTACCTGAGCTCCATGGAAAAGTTTGTAACGCCTGTCCATTTCGGCAATTGCCCATTTAAGAGCAGAAAGAATTTTATCGGTTTCTATAATAACCGGTGTCAGAAGATGTGGGATATCATTATAGTCAGTTAGCTCCACCCGCTTGGGATCTACAAGGATCAGTTTAACCTCTTGAGGGCTAGCCCTAAACAAGATGGTGGAAATAAGTGCGTTCATGAGAACGGATTTCCCGGAACCGGTTGTTCCGGCGATGAGCACGTGCGGCATTTTGGTAATATCAGTAATGATTGGATTTCCGGACACGTCCATACCAAGGCCTATTGCCAGTTTGGATTTATTTGATCGCATAACATCGTTTGAGAGAATGCTTTTAAGACTAACCATTTCAGGAGAAATGTTAGGTATTTCGATTCCAACTAGGGATTTGCCCGGAATAGGCGCCTCTATCCTAACATTACCTGTTGGGGTTGCTAGGGCAAGAGCTAAATCGTTTTGAAGGGTAAGTATTTTTGCAAGCCTTGTTCCGCTGGGTATTTCAAGAGCGTATTGGGTAACCGTTGGTCCTAGATTCACCTCTATAACTTTGGCAGTTATTCCGAAGCTTTCCAGGGTTTTTTCTATAACATGAGCATTTTGTTTTAGATTGCCGCGATTTGCCGTACCTTTAACATCGTTCAAAAGAGAAAGTGGGGGATATTGCCAGATCCTGTTTTGTCCTGGCGAGTTAACTACAGGATTTTGTGACAGGCCTTCTGGTTGTAGTCGTGTATCACTTAGGCTTCTTAGAGGTTTTCCTTTTGTTGTTACGCCTGCTGCCGATCGAGTAATAAAGCCTGGATGTTCGGCAAAAGGTATTCTTTTGCGCATTACTTTTATGATTGATACTACTTTTTTATAAAATAAGGTAATTGATGCAAGTACTTGGTCCGGGCTTGTGTTGGTTGCAATAATAACCGACGATACCAAGGCAAAAAGTAAAACAAAAAAGGCTCCAGCAGCTGTTAGAAGAGATTGAAAAGTTGACCAAATAGCAATTCCAACTGAACCAGAAAGCTCTTTTGAAAATGGTGAAAGCAGTGCAATAAACGACAGAATTGCTGTAAGAAATCCTATGTATATATTGGGTTTTGTAAGTTTAAATTTAAAAGCGAGTAGCGGTAGAGCAGTGAGTACTGTTAAAAATGGTATAAGAAATATGCCCGCACCAAAGTATCCAAAGATCATTTTGCGAAGAGTTAGAAGAAGGCCTGTACTAGTGAAAATAGAAAGAAACATTAAGATTGATAAAACCAAAAAGCCGATACCCATTATTGAGAGAATAGCTTTTTTTTCTAAATGAATTGGTGGTGTTTTGCCCCTTCTTCTATATCTTTTCATCCGGCTTTAGTATTGTACATCAATAAAAATGTAAATGCTATAGGTTACTAGCTGTAACCTTTCTGTGAATAGGTTACTAGCTGTAACCTTTCTGTGAATAGGTTACTAGCTGTAACCTTTCTGTGAATAGGTTACTAG
>Ga0075634_13_pt1 | contig 43986 bp, 48 predicted proteins | sample RifGroA1_FD_68386 | JGI IMG/M metagenome (GOLD analysis project Ga0075634, IMG submission 68386) | Microgenomates (Curtissbacteria) bacterium GW2011_GWA1_40_9
GTTTCTATCGGAATCTCCTATAACAGGCTTCTTGCGAAACTTGCAAGCGAGCAAATTAAGCCGGACGGTTTATTTTGGATAACAGAAGACAATATATATAAAGTTCTTGACAAAAGTAACCTTATGGATGTGTGCGGTATAGGCTGGGGTCTATATCACCATTTAGCGCAACTTGGTATCTATGATTTCCCAAAACTCAGGTTTGTTTCACGCGAATTTTTACATGATAATTTCGGCCCGTTTTGGGGACCTTATCTTTGGGATATTTGTCGAGGAATTGACAGAACACCAGTCAATTCCTTTAAGTTGATACCGGAGCAAAAAAGTGTGGGCAGAACATATACCGCACATAGGCTCTTGACAAAGAGGCACGAAATTTTCAAGGTTGCAAGGAATTTGTGCGAAGAAGCTACTTTTAAGGCAAGGCGTATGGGCCTTGCCGGACGCTATGTAGCCTTTAGTTTGCGAGAAGGTCGTGGCGGCAAAATCTTTTGGGGACATAAAACATTAAAAACATATATTGACGACGGAAAAAAGTTGTTTGATGTGTGCCGACTAATTTCGGGAGATTGGGATATAAAAGAAGCAATTTTTTGCGGCGTAACGTTGGGCATGCTGAGCAAAGCTGGCTGGCAACCAATTCCCATTTTTAGGAAGGACAGAAAATATGCACGCCTTGTCTCGTCTGTAGATACTGTTAATAAGCGCTTCGGTCACTATACGATTTTTCCGGGGCAACTTCTGGGGATGCCAATTGTAATGCCGGAAGTAACAGGATATTTTGGGGATAAAAAATTCAGGTTGAACTTTTTGCGTAAAAGCCAAGACTTTTGACTAAAAAAATTCAGGTTGAACTTTTTGCGTAAAAGCCAAGACTTTTGACTAAAAAAATTCAGGTTGAACTTTTTGCGTAAAAGCCAAGACTTTTGACTAAACTAGACTACTTAAACTGCATCATTTGAGTGGAAAGGTTTGTGAAAATGTGGTATAATTGACCTATAATAAATGGTTTCGCCTGAACGGGTCGATGTTTTTGAAGGAGATGGGAGAAGAAAAAACGGCAGTGCATTCTTAAGCGAAATTTTTCCTGCCCCAGATATTACGCTGAGAACACAAGAAGAAATAGAACATATACAACGAATGATCCAAATAAAAAAAGCTCGTCTTGGCACTCATTCCGATGTTGAAGGTCTGGAAGACCTTCAAAGATATATGAAAAGGTGCGGTTTAGCAACAGAAACTTCTAAATCATGTAGAGCGTGACGCTAAACACAATGGACGCCCAGCGGCAACAATTATTTCTTTTCCTGCCTAGTTTAGAATTTTATTCGGTAAAAACCTGGGTAAACATTTTGCCATATACTCCCCCATCTATAGCACCAATTCCGATTTTGCCAAATGCCGGATCCAAAATATTTCTTCTGTGGCCTTCGCTATTTATGAGTCCAGAGTAAGCACGTTCAACATTAGGTGCCAAAGCGAGATTTTCGCCTGCGTAAGTATAGCTTATTCCGGCTTGCTCCAATCGGTCGCCGACATCCGCCCCCTGTGCTGAGTAATGAGAAAAATAGCCTTGTTTAAACATATCGCTTGAGTGCTCACGCCCTACTTTCGCCAAGCTATCGTTCCAAATTAACGGTTTTGCACCTGCTTGCTTCCTTTGCGCATTAACAAGCTCGAGCATTTTCCATTCGCTTTCATAGTCTATTTTTATATTTTGCTGCGTAAACTTAAGATCAACAGTACCTTTTTCTTCAGGCTTAACAGTTAAAAAGGTCAGAGTTTGCTTAGTTATCGGCCCAAAAATGCTATTGAAAGGTCTTTCTAGCACTATGGCTGTATCCACTAAGGGTGAAGCCGTTTTGGAATTGAATATATTCTGCTTTACCTTTGGGTTTATGGGCAAAGAAACTGCAAAAAGTAGCGCAAAAGCTAAAAATAATAAGGCGTTTATAATTGCAGGTACTATACCTAGATATTTATTTATTTTATGGGGATGTAATCGTGAAATAAACCTGGTAAATAGACTTGTCATCACACCAAAAAATATACTTTCTGCGATAATCCAAACCGTAAAAAAACCCATAGGATTTGCGATAATTTTAGGTATGTTTGTTGACTGTGTTAAAAGTTCAGATATAGGTGAATAAAAAGCTAAAGCTGCAATGAGAGCGAAGAGGAATCCTAAGATATTAAAGGTTTGTAGTAAAAACCCTCTCTTTACCCCATTTATTGCAAATATGGCCACCAAAAGAATAATTATTATATCAATCCAATTCATTTTGATGGAGAAATGTACTCTCTCATGGGATTCTTTCGAATGTGATCAGGCTAAACTTCCCTGTAACCAATTGCTCCTTTTTGAAATGCTGGGCACAGGGATTGGAATGGAACACCCTCTGCTCCGATATGTTGAGAGTCTACCATACTTTCAGAGATTTACAGATTCAATCTTTTGTTTAACTCTATCATTGCCTTTCATAAAGCACAAAATCTATCAAAATATAAGTTTTAATACAAACTACGGGGCCTTACAGAATTAAATCAATCTGTTCTGGGATTTATTTTGTCCCACACGAAGTAACTAGTTTTATCCTGTTGGACTTCTATGTAACCCTCCGGTTTAAACTGGTCGTTGTCTATTTTTACTTCGTAAATGAAAGCATTGTAATCCGAAACCAAGCCAGAGTAACTCTCACTTGGCTGTCGCACATGGTATTCACCTCTTTTATTAATGTTTTCAACAGTTATACCTAACTCTTCATCAAGAGCTCGATGCGCAGCCGTATCAGCGGATTCGTCTGGCTTTAATTTTTCTGCGATTGATGTGCCTAAATTACGTCTGCGCTCTCTACCATCATTAAAGACTTGTCGATCTTCACGCAAACGATAGCTTTTTCCATTGTTGTCCGTGTAAGTAACGTCAACGCCGACTACCTTAAATTTTCTAAGGAGAGCATCATCCTTAGATTCCAGTAAGGTTTCACCCGATTTTATTTCCTCAAGTAAGTGAGCATAGGTCTTTTGTGCTCCATGCCCCCACTTATCGAAATCAATACCATGCTTGCGAAGCTGTACTTCTAATTCTTCGTCTGTTAACTCTTCGTTTTGTGACATGACAATTTTGTGGGGGCACAGGGACTCGAACCCTGAACCAACCGCTTAAAAGGCGGTTGCTCTACCAAGTTGAGCTATACCCCCAAATTCATTATGTACACATTTCAAAAACTAGCTGCAAGCGTCAAAGTCCATTGTTCTGCAAATCAGCATGTCTGGCATTAAACCAGGGTGCTTGACGGAATTAGTTAGAGGTAAATTATATAAAATCTAGCTGTTTTGTTCAATGGAATTTGATTTATTTTCACAATTTACTTTTAATAGAGTTAGTAATGATTTATTGAGGCATCCAAGTAATGTGTATTGTGGATAAAAAGGAGGTGAAAACAAATGATACTTGAGGATTTGTCTGTTGCTGTTTCTTCCGTTGTTTTAAATTCGATCGCTACTTTTGTAAATTTTATACCTGCTCTGGTCGGCGGACTGATCGTTCTTATCATCGGCCTGGTTGTTTCTGTCATAGTATACAGGGCAGTATTTGGAGTCTTAAAAGTCATACAGCTTGAAAAGTTTCTAGCAAAGTACGGGATAGTAGAGATTGAGGGACGCGACGTTGAATGGAGTGAAATTTTGGCAGAGCTTGCTCGCTGGACCGTTATTATTGTATTTTTGGTTCCAACCTTATCTGCCTGGAAACTGGGTGCGGTAAACACTGTTTTGAATAGAGTAATCCTTTATATCCCAAATGTGATTGTCGCCGTAATTTTGGCCATGGTCGGCTTGGTAATTGCCAGACTTGCGTATAGGATCGCACACGGTGCAAGCAATAACTTGGGCAAAGGCATGGCACATACCATAGGTCTTATTGCACAATGGTCTGTCATGATATTCGTTGGCTTTTTAGTTCTGCACCAGCTCGGTGTTGCCCAGGAAATGCTGAGGATACTGTTTGGTGGAATAGTTGCTATGTTTGCTCTGGCCGGTGGTCTTGCTTTTGGATTTGGAGGCCAAGATACTGCTAAGCAGATAACTGAGTCTATTTGGTCTAAGTTTAAAAAGTAGTAATAGGGGCAAGAGTTACAATACCCATCCTAGGGATCAGATGTAGTTTTGTGGTAAAATTCGCTAGCTAAATTGTGTTTTGGGACCCTTAGTCAATTTTAAAAAATTACGCAGGGCCGAATGTAGTGAGGACCTATCGTCTATCGGTTAGGACGACACCCCTTTCCACATAAAGTGGACGCTCTTTATGGGGGCAAGGTCTAGATTAAATGTGGTATTTATATGTTTTAAAAAGCAATATATTTGAAAGAAAATATATAGGTATCACTGGTAATATTAATGCAAGGCTTAGTAAGCATAATTCGGGAAGCGTTTGGTCAACAAAAGCTTATAGACCGTGGACATTGGCATATACCGAAGAGTTTGATACAAAAACGGGTGCACGATTAAGAGAATTAGCACTTAAGAAAAGCGGGAATAAAAGAACTGAAGTATTTAAAAAGATTGAGGCGCGTTCGTCTAGGGGTTAGGACACAGCTCTTTCAAGGCTGTAACACGGGTTCGATTCCCGTACGCGCTACTCCAAATCATGCAATAACTGTAGATACTGCTCTATGTTAAAATCTTCCCATTACATTAATGATCTACAAAAGCATAATTGGAAAGGAAATTGAATTAACTGACGAAAGACGACAACATATTATATCCAGACACCCTGACGTTGCTACTCATTTTACTAAAGCGTCAACAACGCTTGTTGAGCCAGACGAAATTCGAATAGATAAAGAGGACAAAAATGTATTGTTATTTTACAAGTATTTTAGTAAAATAGGTTCAGGAAAATATCTTGTAGTTGCAGTTAAATTTAATAAAAGAAATTTTCTTTTGACTCTATATTCAACGCACAGAATCAGGACAGGAGAAAAATATGAAATCAAACAAGCTTCTTAATTATTATTACGACCAAGAAGCTGATGTTCTTTATATGTCCAAGGGGGAGCCGTCGAAAAGTGACGACTCTGATGAGATATCAGATGGGGTGATTGCTCGATACAATCCAAAAACCAGAGAAATTAGAGGTCTAACTATCCTAAACTTTGCAAAGAAGTCAAAAGAAAAATCCAGAACTGTCAAATTGCCTTTCGAAATAGGCTTTTCAATCGCATAATAGTTCAGCATTGCAAAATAATATTCTTTCAAAATCTCCAACTTCCCTAATCAAAAAAACTAATGGTCTTTCAAGCACTGTTTTAAACCTTGACGCAGAATAAGCAACGGGAGCACTTTCGGCTGGAATTATTCCTTCTGGCCTACCAAATTCGTTGTATACATGCAGTGTGCCTGTTGAATAATCTTTGATAATCACTGCCTTATTTTCTCGATCTGCAAGTTCCTCGTGAGGGTAAGAGTTTCCAATTCTGACCACCCTAAATCCTACTCTTCGTTCTTTTAATTCTTTATAAATATCTGTAAGGTCTTGGGCATCGAAATCTTCAAGTACTCTCTTTGCTTCTTCGGGCCGAAACAAAAATGTACATGTTTCAAGATCAATCCCAACATAGGCATTGCTCATTTGACGTATAAAGCTTATTAATTCTTCTGCCGAAAGGCCAGTTATGTCTATGGCAATTATTTGCGCTTGAAATGTTCCCGCCTCAATTCCTTTTGGCATTTTGTGTCAATATAGCCGCAAAGCAATATTGTGTCAAATCGTCTTTGGAGTTTCGGTTAAGGATTTGGGTCAGGAGTCTTCAGGGATGGTGCAATGTAGTGCAACGTAAAAATATGTCAAGAAGATGTTGACATGATGGCCATTATTGGGTAGTATACAGCCTCAATGAGAGTTGAGGCTGAGCAATCACAAATAGGTCGTTTTGACGATAAACTAAAAAAGGCCCTAAGGGTTACGGTAGCAGGCGTGGCATTAGCAGGTTTCGGCAGTTGGTCCGCTGGTATGTATGACTTCTTCACTGATGTTAAACCATCCAGTAACGAACTTCATCGCCAAACGGACGATTTGTTCCCTAGACCTGATCCTTCGGAGCTTCGTGTGGCAAATAGTTTAATTGCCGATGTAAATTCCGATATTGACAGACGGCAGTTGAATCGTGAAATTCTTACCATCAATACTCTTTTGCAAGAACGTTATGGTGAAATAGAGGCCGCCCAGGGAATAATTGAAGAAGAACAATCAAATATATCATACTTTGACGAACAAACCAGAAAAACAGGCTTGGTTTCTAAAAGTAAACGTGATTTGACAATGATCGTGTCCGGTATGTTAGGCATGTTTGTGGGGCTAGGAGGCGTTTTCAAATTTCAGAGTAAACGCCAATAGATCATATTCGTCCTTGATTTTTTCCAATCTGACTTTTTACAATTAGATAAAACTTTAAGAAATGAAGGTCACAATGTACACAACCCGCACTTGCCCGTTTTGTAAAATGCAAAAGGATTTTTTGGCCGAAATTATACTTCTTATGACATAGTTTTAACAGGTCGATCAGGGCAATGACCACGTTACCAAGTAAAATCCCATAGTTTGACTTTGCTTCCTCTACCTGTTATACTTATCCTCGACTAGCAGATTGAGGTAATGAATCTGCTTAACTTCGAATAATTTTTGACAAGAAAAGATAAAGGTATACCGAATTTTTAAATTTTCAACAGGTATCTTTCTTCCTTCTCACAAATACAACTCTTAATTAAGTAGATTTATTACTTTAACTTATAAGCCGAAGGGTGCTTGATGAGGCAAAATATTTATCTTGGTATTGATGGTGTAATTCTGACAAAAGGTGTAATACCAGCTTTGCATTTAGATAAATTTCTTAAACATATCAATGCATACTTTAACGTATTCTGGCTTAGTTCGAGATGTCGAGGAAGCAGCGAAGTTATAGAAAAATATCTGTCTTGCTTTTTAGAACCCACTACAATCACCTTGACTCGTGCAATTAGACCAACAAGCTTTAGTTTGGATAAAACCGAAGCAATAGATTTTAACAAAGATTTTTTTTGGATTGAACCCGAGCTTTTTGATACGGAGAAGAATATGCTAAAGAAACACAATAAGTTTAATTCATGGATTAAACTTGACCTCATAAGGTCACCAAATCAGCTGGCGAATTTAACAAATAGTAAACTTCTTTTACAAAATGAGGTTTGGGGGAGGTGAATTTAAATATGATTGATGAAGACAAAAAAGTAGAGTCAACTGATGTTAAGTCAGACGAAGCTGCAAAAACAGAAGAAGCAGCTAAATAAAGTTTTCTTTAATAATTAGATGGTGGCGGATTGTAATGTCTTATGATCCGCCTCATTTTTTAGGTGTTTTACTCCCTGAACATGGAAAATGCAGTTTCTAATCTTGTGCTCCTGTTGTAATATGATCCTTGAAGATGGCTATTAAGGGATTTTTCCAAACCCGATTGACAGCTTTTATTATTTTACTGGGCATTATCGTCTATATTGTCGCTGCAGCTAGCGTTTCATTGAATAGATACTGGCAATTCAACGCATTCTGGTATGACTTGGGCCTTTACGATACGGCGATTTATAAAGTTGCCCACTTCAAAGCGCCAATTATTGAGCAATTTGCACCGCCTGATGGCAAAATTATTTTTGCCGACCACTTCAATCCCAGTCTTTTCATTTTCTCTCCCATTTACTGGTTTACCGATAAAACAGAAGCGATTCTAATAGCTCAGGCAGTAACAGTCGGCCTCAGCGCTTGGATTGCTTATTTTATTGCTAAAAAGTTTATCAAACAAAAAATAACAATTCTTGCGCTAGTCATCTCATACCTGGGGTTTGTCGGGCTTCAAAACGCACTTTATACGGATTTCCATGACACAACCGTTGCCACGCTTTCTTTAATGCTTACTTTCTGGGCAATCTTTAGCAAAAAATGGAAATTTTACTGGCTATTCTTGGCAGTAACCTTAGGTTTTAAAGAAAGTATGGCCGGCCTTGGTGTAGGTCTTGGCCTATTTTTAATGCTTGCAAAGCCTAGGAATTTAAAAATTGGATACCTAACAATTATCTTTAGCATTCTATACTTTTTCGTAGTTACAAAAATAATAATACCCTATTTTTCTGGTGGTTCCTACTCTTACGTGCCTCAGCTTGCGGCTTACACGCCCTTGGACGTTGTGTGGAGTTTTTTTGCACCGTCTATAAAGGCTAACACCATCATATATAGCCTGCTAACTTTTGGATTTGCTCCTATTTTTTCATTGGCTACATTGCCTGCCATAACAGAGCATTTTGCAGAGCGTTTCGTTTTGTCCCAAGCCGGAACCCGTTGGGATTTGGGATTCCATTACAATGCACTCCTCTCCCCGCTCCTTTTTATCGCAACACTCCCGTTTGTCACATTCTTGCAAAAAAGAAGCAAGTTTTTGCTTTCCACCTGGAGTATTACTACCATCTCAATGGTCATTTTCCTGCATCGATTCTACCTCCACGGCCCGCTGCTTCTTGCTCACCATCCTGTTTTTTACCAAGACACAAAAAGGGCCCAATTTATGCGTGATTTTGTAGATGCGGTTCCAGTTGAGAGAGAACTTATTATGACAGGTAATAATATTGCTGCACATTTAAGTCATAAAAGTGTTACTTTGATTAACCTTGTAAACTTTGATGATATTTCTCCAAGTGTAGTTGCGCTAGATTTACGCGGAGGCCAAAATGCAAACAACTTTTTCCCTGCTACATATGACGATGCAAAAGCTCTTTATAACTATCTTTATAATAATCCGAATTATGAGAGGATCGGCTATAACGGATTTCAACACATATTTGTGAAGACAAAATGAACGTGTATAATTAATTTATGGCTAAAATAGTTATGTACACCACAAAAACTTGCCCATTTTGCAAGATGCAGATTGAATATTTGAAGTCCCATAACATCGATTTTGAAGAAGTATTGGTAGATGAAAACCCCAATGCTGCGCCAAAAATGGTTGCGATGTCTGGTCAGCTTGGAGTGCCTTTTACGGTGATATCTAAAGAGGGTGAAGAGGATGTAAGGATATTAGGTTTTGACAAAAAGCGGCTGGATGAGATTTTGGGGTTTTAGACTTCTTTTGATACTACCCTCATAACTTGAACATGATAGATGATCTTGTGATACTTAAGGTATGCGCATTAGTTTTTTTGGTGCATGTCGAGAAGTAACAGGTTCTAATATTTTAGTGGAGGGGGCGGGCATAAAGATTCTTCTTGAGTGCGGAATATTTCAAGGTGTAAAGATGGCAGAGGAGAGGAATTATGCACCTTTCCCTTTTGATGCCTCATCGATAAATGCTGTGGTTATATGTCATGCTCACTTGGATCATGTTGGCAGATTGCCAAAACTTTATAAGGATGGGTTTAGAGGGCGTGCCTGGTCAACTGCTCCCACAAAAGAGTTAACCCGGCTAGTTCTAGATGACACAGAAAAGCTAATGAATGAGGAGGCCAAGCGTTTTGGTGAAGAGGATGTTGCCGGTTTCATGGAGCTTTTTGAGACATTAGATTACCATGAGAGGGTTGAAATATATCCCGGAATATACTTAAACTTTCTAAACTCCGGGCACATACTTGGGTCTTGCGTTTGCACACTCGAAATTGAAGGAAAAGTAATCGCTTACACGAGCGACCTTGGTAATAATCCTTCAGTGCTTTTAGCCCCACCTGAAAATATTACGAGGGCAGATATTGTTATTTGCGAAAGTACCTACGGCGGCAGGGTTCATGAGGATGTAAACAAGCGTCACGAAAAATTAGCAGGAGCTATAGCGGGAACCACACAAAACAGGGGCGTTCTACTTATTCCTTCTTTTGCAATTGAAAGAACCCAGGAACTTTTGCATGACATAGACGATTTTTGCACAATAACCGGTTGTGAAAAATTTAACATTTATTTAGACGCGCCTTTGGCTGTTAAAGTAACCGAAGTATTCAAAAAATACAAAGAGTATTTAAATATGGCAATAAATTCCGAATATGCTGACGGAGATCTCTTTGGTTTGGGTAGGGTCAATGTTACCCAAAGTGTTGAAGAATCGAAAGCTATTGAAAATGCTCCAAACCCAAAAATTATTATTGCAGGAAGCGGCATGATGAATGGGGGAAGAATACTTCATCACGCACTAAAATATCTCGGTGATGAGAGAAATGCACTTTTGTTCGTAGGTTATCAAGCAAATGGAACTCTTGGACGCAGATTATTTAATGGTGAGGAACGAGTAAAGATATTTGGTAAAAATATTGAAGTGAGAGCTCAGATAAAATCAATCGGTTCTTATTCAGCCCATGCTGATATGCCACAACTTACGAGTTGGATATCGAAAGTTGAAGGGGCAAAACATATTTTTTTAGTTCACGGAGAAAGCGAACAGGCTCTTGCCCTTTCAAGGGAATTAAAAAGTAAACTTAACATTGAAACTCATTTGCCTCAGCAAGGGGAAGGGTATAATTTTTAAATGGCCCAAATAATTCCTGGTATTTTAACAAATGATGAAAAAGATTATGTTAGACGGCTTAGAATAGCAGAGGCTGTCGCTCCACTTATTCAGGTTGATGTGTTAGATGGCAAATTTGCTCCTAACACCACAATTGGCCCTGAGACCATAAAAAGACATCCATCATCATCAATGCTTGAGGTTCAACTAATAGTCAAAAAACCCAAGGTTTATATTGATCAGTTAATTGATCTTGACTTTGTTTCTAGGATAATTTTTCCTTATGAATCTGATGAAGATGTGAAAGAAAATATACATTTAATAAGAGCTAATAAAAAACAGGCTGGTTTGTCCATTAACCCAGAAACAGCGGTCTTGAGTGTATTCCCCCTGATGAGTGATATAGATCTTTTGTGTATTTTTGCTGCATCACCCGGCTTTTCCGGGAAGAGGCTAGAATCATCTGTGTACGGCAGGATAAAAGAGACCAAGCAAATTAAACCTGGTCTGCCTGTTGAAATTGACATCGGTGTCAATTTAGAAACTGCTCCTAAGTTAGCAAGAGTTGGCGCGGATTTTTTAATTGCTACATCAGCTCTGCGCAATGCACCTGACTTTAGTTTGGCATACGCACAACTTGCCAAGGCTGCCAATGTTTGTTGATAATTAAAGTAAATGAAATCTTCCCAAGGTCAGGCCGGTATTAAATTTCCAAAAATTAATAATATTACTTTTTTGGGGTATGCTGATGCTAAGGAAGCCGATGATCCATTTAAGGCTGCTTTCGAAGTTGCTCAGCTATGCGCTCGTGAAGGCTATACGATTGTAAACGGTGCAGGGCCAGGAATTATGAAAGCATCTACTTTAGGTGCACACATGGGTGGCGGGAAGGCCATAGGCATTACCTTTTACCCAAAAGATATCCCGATGTTTGAGGGAAGAGATGAATCTAATAAGGTTGATGAGTTAATAGTTTGCGATAATTACTTGGAGAGAACTTTGAAGCTGTTGGAGGTCGGACAAATCCATGTAATTTTTAATGGCGGTACGGGAACAGTATCGGAATTTGGAATGGCTTGGGGATTAGCGCGTCTTTATTTTGGCCACCACAAACCTCTTGTTTTATACGGTGATTTTTGGCAAGAAATTATTTTTGCGTTTACAAAAGGTATGTATATAAGGTCTGAAGAGAGACATGTTTTTAAAATTGTAAATAAACCCAAAGACGCAATAGAAGCTATTGATGAATTTAAAGAAGAAGTATCAAGAATTAACCATAACCACAAAAAACCTGTTTTCCAAATATGAATACACAACCCGTTTTTGATTTGATAACTATTGGTGATTCGACAATTGATACCTTTATTAAAATTCACGATGCAGCTGTGGAGTGTGACATAAACCACGAAGAGTGCAAACTTTGTGTAAGGTATGGAGATAAAATTCCCGTCGAGGCAATATCAAGGGCCGTTGCCGGTAATGCTGCAAACGTTTCAACTGCTAGTGCAAAGCTTGGTTTCAATGTTGCCGTATATACAAATTTGGGTAACGATTCTGAAGGAGAGTTAATAAAAAAGACGCTAGAGGCTGCCGGAGTTTCCAATGAATATATAGTTGTTGATAAGGATAAAGGTTCAAACACGTCTGTTATTATTACCTTTCAGGGTGAAAGGACCGCTTTTGTTTATCACCAACCATGGTTTTACCGTTTACCAAATTTAAAAAGCGCAAAATGGGTTTATTTCACATCTGTTGCCGAAACTTTTATAGATTCTAATCTTGTCGACGAGATTGCACACTACATTGATAAAACGGGTGCAAGACTGGCTTTTTCTCCAGGTACCCTCCAGATCAAAACAAATATAAAACGCTATCCAAAAACTCTTGAGCGCTGTGAATTATTGGCTTGTAATCTAGAAGAAGCAAAGAGAATTCTTGAGATAGATGTTACCGAAAGCGTGGATACTCATGATTTAATTTCTAAACTCCATTTATTGGGGCCAAAAATAATTTTGGTAACTGACGGCGAGGAGGGATCTTATGCTAGTGATGGTATGCATGTTTTTAAAGCCGGAATATTCCCCACACAAATCGTTGAAAAAACCGGAGCTGGAGATGCTTATTGTGCGGCTTTTATTTCTGCGTTAATACTGGGTGAAACACTGAAAGAGGCTATGATTTGGGGAACAATTAACGCTGCTAATACCCTTCGGTATATAGGGCCCCAAAATGGCCAGATGAGCAGGGACCAACTGATGCGCTACAGGAAAACCGTTCCAGAGATGGTAGCAAGAGACTTTTAAATATTTTACAATTGCCTTAATGCCCAGTGTTTATATTACAAACCCGATTCCGGCAATTGGCATTAATTTACTATACAGAAAAGGCTTTAAGGTTGATATTAATAAATCCGGACGTGATTTGAGTATCAGTGGCCTTAAAAAAATTGTTGGTGATTATGACGCTGTTCTTTCTTTTTTAACTAATAAAATTGATGCTGATATGATTGATTACGCCTCTAAAAATTTAAGGGTCATTGCTAATTTTGCCGTTGGTTTTGACAATATAGATGTCAAGGCTGCAAACTCCCGCGGAATTATAGTTTGCAACACGCCTGGTGTTGCCAGTGAATCGGTTGCAGAACATACATTTGCCATGATTTTGGCTCTAAAAAAAATGCTTATTGCACAAGATAAATTTGTACGCGATGGTAAATATAATAAATGGGATCCGAATCTTTTTTTATCCTATCAAGTTTGGGGACAAACTATTGGAATAATAGGTCTCGGAAGAATAGGTACATTTGTCGCACAGATTGCGCATGGTGGCTTCAGAATGAACATTTTGTATTTTGATGTCAAGAGATCTGAAGATCTTGAAATACTCGCGGAAGCTGTTTATGCAAGAATCCATGAAATACTCAAAAGAGCGGATATTGTAACATTGCATTTGCCACTGGACCATCAAACAAGACACCTTATTGGCAGGGAAGAGTTTAGACTTATGAAAAATAGCGCGCTGCTTATCAACACCGCCCGTGGACCTATCGTTGATGAAGAAGCGTTAATTTGGGCTCTTGACTCGGGGGAAATTGCCGGGGCAGGACTAGATGTATTTGAATATGAGCCGAAAATTGGCCGTGAATTACTCCAGACAAATAAAGTGATACTATCACCTCACACTGCTTCTGCAACTTTTGAAACACGTGAGGAAATGAGCAGAATCGCTGCGCAAAACATAATCGACGTTTTCGAACGAAAAGAACCTTTTGGGCTGGTAAGGGTTTAAGCTGCAAGTTCCAACAGTTGCTCCTGCTTTCTTTTGGAAGTCACACCCAAAATATCAAAGATGCCACCATCTGCAGTTGCCCGATCTCTTACATAATCCATTGCGATATCTTCGCTTATTTTCTTCCTTCTCACGTATTTTTTTGCCTCGTGAACAAGCTTCTGCATTACTAACCTGGATACTAAATGCCTACCTCTTGCAACCCTGAAAGCTTTGAGTATGGCATCCTCATCTTGACTTTCATCCACTAAAGTAGTTGCATCATTAGCCCAGTTGCTTTTTGCATCGATTACTGTAAACCTATGCACTATCCAGCTATCAATATCTTCTTCAAATTTTGTACCAATGTGCTGGTTCCACCATTTTGATACGTTGTGTATATTACTTACCTCCGCAAGTCTTGAGAGGTTCCGCGATACCTCTGCTCGTCTTGAGAGTGGTGTTTGAGTTGGAATTGGTCGTTCTGTTGTTGGCATAGATTTAGATTATACCTCAATCATTTTTTTTAATTCAAAGCGAGACATTTTTGATAAGTTCAAACACGGGGTTTCTTTGTGAAAGGTCTACAGACATGACGTCGATTCGTTCAAGTTGGGGCAAGTTTTTGCGGTTAGCACGATAAAATTTTGATGCACGTTCAATAAATTTTAGTTTGTGATAGCCTACAGATTCTTCCGGTAAGCCGAAAGCGTGAGATGTGCGAGTTTTTACTTCAATGTAAACCAGAGTGTTGTTATCTTGTGCAATAATGTCTATTTCACCACCGCGAATTCTAAAGTTTCTTTCGATTATCTTATATCCTTGTCTCTTTAAATAAATTAACGCTAAATCTTCTCCAAATTTTCCAACAGACATCTTGCTCACGGAAACAGGTAATTTAAATTGTAACTTGTCCTATGGATATTGCAAAAACCGTATTTTTGAATTGCTCCTTGATGCATTTTGGTTCCGTATCCTTTATTGCTTTGAAAGCCATAGGCTGGATATTTTGTAGATAGATTTTTCATTAATTTGTCTCTATATACTTTGGCGATTATCGATGCTGCTGCAATACTTGCCGATATCTGATCACCATGCTTGATGGCTGCTTGCTTTGATTGGGGTAAATATTTAATATGAAATGCATCAACTAGAATGAAATCCGCAGGAGGATTTAACTGTTTTACAATTTTTCGGAAAGCTATTTGCGTTGCCGTTCCAATACCAACCTTATTGATTATTGTATGCCGGATTTCAACTATTGAGTAACATACCGCAGTTGTTTTAAGTAGGCCTGAAAATTCTAATCTTAGTTTAGCTGATATTTGCTTTGAATCGCCAAACCCATCTGGAATTTTGAAATTTCGAGGAAGTATAACTCCTGCAGCAACCAAAGGGCCCGCCCAGGAACCACGGCCGACCTCGTCGATCCCAACCACATTAGGCAATCCTTTTGACCATAGGTTTTTCTCGGCAGTTAAATTCGGGAAAAACATTTACTTAGCCTTATTATTTCGAAGATAGTAGAGTTTTGCGCGTCTAGTATTGTTTGCCTTTGTAACTGAAATTTTTTCAATTATTGGAGAATCAAGAGGAAAAATTCTCTCTACAAAAATACCGTCTGCGCCCTTTTTTCTAACAGTAAAAGTTTTATCTCCGCTTTTTCCGCGCAGAGAAATTACCACCCCTTCAAATAACGACGCATGTATTTTTTTCTCTTGCGCATCTTTTGTAATCACTTTTACGACATCGCCAACCTTAAATGATGCTTTATCCATAGTCACAAAGTATAACGAATATTAATAATTTTGTAAATCTATTCCTGTATCGTGCAACCGAGTACCAATAATTCACGTTCTAAGTCACTTGATCTATGGACTGTGAAAGGTACTGCTATTTGACGGTTTCGGCTATTACCACCTGGAATTAATAAATAAGTTGATGTATGCCCCGGACTGCTTTTTAGAATTTCATAAATACGCGACAATAGAATTCTGTCGGTTGATTGCGGTAGAGCTATTTTGAATATTTCTTCTTCAAATTCTTGAAAATTAGTTTGATTGGTTAAAAGACCAATTTCACTTGCTATTAAAATAGGTGTTTCTTCATTTGTGTCAAGCTTTCCGCTAATGACAACGATCTGGTCAGGGCCGATTATATGTTTTGCTATCTCATATGCCCTAGGAAAAACTACTACCTCAATAGTACCCGACATATCTTGGAGTTTTAAGAAGCACATCTCTTCTTTTTTAACTTTCGTTACAGTTTTTCTAATGGATGCAATGATGCCAGCGAGCTTAACAGCTTTTCCGCTAAATTCAGCAGGGTTAATTTCACCTATTTTTAGAGAAATAATTCTTTCTATTTGATCTGTTAGTTTGGATAGGGGGTGTTCGGTTAGGTAAAAACCTAACAGTTCTCTTTCCCATGATAGTATTTCTTCTTTGGGTGCTTCCTCAGTGTTTAACAGAACATGATCTATTGCTTGCGAAGATGTATTTCTTTCTAATTGAGAGGTGTCAAAGAGAGCTCCCTGTCCCTCAGAAATAGCTTTTGAAAGACTTGATCCGCTAGCTTTAAGGTCATCCAATATCTTTAGCATAGCGTTTCTCTTTCCAAACTTATCCATTGCACCAGCTTTGATAAGGCTTTCCATTGTTTTACGGTTTACAGCACGGAGGTTAACCCTTTTTGTAAAATTATCTAACGATCTAAACTCGCCTCCTGTTAGACGTTCTGTGATAATTGCTTCTATTGCGGCCCTACCGACATTTTTTATTGCTGTGAGACCAAATCTAATTGCTTCTTTGTGAACTAAAATTTTTTGTTTTTCACTTCCTACATTCTCTTTTTTTACTTGTTCTATTTTGAACCCGGTGTCCGAGTGGTTAATGTCTGGTGGCAGAACTAATATCCCCATTTTTGCGCATTCATTGACTGCGATTGCTATTTTGTCTGGATCATCTGCTTCTGCTGTCATAACTGCGGTCATAAACTCAACCGGGTAATTTGCTTTCATATAGGCGGTTTGATAAGCAATAATTGCATAGGATGCCGCATGTGCTTTATTAAAACCATAGGCAGCAAAAGGTTCAATTAATTTGAATAACTCCTCTGCTTTTTTAGAATTCATTCCATTGTTTACTGCTCCTGTTATAAATTTCTCTTTCTGTTTAGCCATTTCTGCAAGATTCTTTTTACCCATTGCTTTTCTAAAGTTGTCTGCTTCTTCCCAGTTATAACCAGCAATGTTTATTGCGGTAAGCAATACATCGTCCTGATAAACGATAACTCCGTATGACTGGTCAAGATAATCTTCCATTCTTTTATCAAAGTATTGTATTTTCTTATAATTGTTTTTTCTTTCTATGAATTCTGGGATAGAGTTCATTGGTCCCGGACGAAATAGGGAGATCATTGCCATAATGTCGAAAATTGAAGTTGGTTTCAGCTCTTTTAAATACCTAGTCATACCTGATCCGCCAAGTTGAAACAGGCCCATGGTTTCGCCTTTTGCCAACAGCTGAAAGGCTCTGCTGTTATTGAAATTAATCTTTAAAAGATCAATCTTAATATTCTTTGTTTCAGCAACAATTTTTATTGCCTGACCAAGAATTGATAAGTTTCTAATTCCAAGAAAATCCATTTTTACTAAACCTGTATCCTCGATGTCATGCATATCGTATTGAGTGATTATTTTTTCACCAGTTGTTTCTTTCTGAAGCGGTGTAAAGTTTGTCAGCGACTCTGGTGCTATTACAACACCAGCCGCGTGGATAGATACATGCCTTGCGTTACCCTCAACTTTTTCTGCAAGATCCAATAGTTCTTTTACTTCTGTATCCTGGTTGTATAAATTCCCTAAATCCCTATTTTGTTTTTTGGCGATATCAATTGACATTTGAAAACCTTGAGCACCTATCGGAATCATTTTTGCGATTCTATCTGCCTTTGAGTAGGGCCAGCCCAATACTCTTGCAACATCTCTTACTGCAGCTCTTGCCATCATTGTTCCGAAAGTGCCAATTTGTGCTACTTTATCATGGCCGTATTTCTCTCGAACGTAGGCTATCACCTCGTCACGCCTTGTATCCTCAAAGTCCACATCAATATCTGGCAAACTTGGTCTATATAAATTTAAAAACCTTTCAAAAGGTAATTTAAAAAATAGGGGATTTACAGTTGTAATTCCAAGAGCAAATGATACAAGACTTCCGGATGCAGAACCTCTTGTTGTGGAGATAATATTTTGCTTTCGAGACCAGTTTACAAAATCTGCAACAACCAGAAAGTACGTTGAATAACCTTTTTTGGAAATAACTGATAGTTCATATTCAAGTCTTTTGTTAATTTCTGGCGTAACTTTTTCTACTCTCTCCTTGATACGTTCGCTACAAAGATCTCTTAATAGATCATCTGCAGACTTACCACCAGAAACTTCATACCTTGGAAAGGCAACTTTACCAAGTGGTATTTCTATTTGAACTTTCTCGGCAATTTTGACTGTGTTTGCTATGGCATCCGGCATATCACCAAAGAGAGACTCCATTTCTTGAGCACTCTTTAGATAAAAAGTGGGGGAGTCGATCATCCTTAGTCTTTTCACATCTTGAATATTTTTACCTGTTTGAATACATACAATAGCATCTTGGGCTTGAGCATCTTGGGCTAACACGTAGTGAATATCATTTGTGGCAACAACATTGAGTCCCGTATCTTTTGCCAGTTTTTTTACACCTGATAGAATTTTTGTTTCTTCATCATGCATCCTTGACAATTCGTTATAAATTTCACTTCCCACTTCATGTGACGTTCGAAATTTAGCAAACTCATGTTTCTGGACTTCAAGATAGAAACTGTCTTCGGTGAAAATCTCTGTATAAATCTTGGCAAGTTTTTTTGCTTCGCTGTAATTCCCGTTTACCAGTGCTTTGGAGATTTCGGACGAGTTACAACCAGAGAGGGCAATCAACCCTTTCGAATATTTTGAGAGTGTTTCTTTATCAATTCTAGGACGATAATAAAAACCTTCGACATGTGCAAACGTTACAAGCCTCATAAGGTTTCTGTAACCTTCCTCGTTTTGTGCAAGCACGGTTAGATGATAATATTCACTATCTTTACCAGCTTCTTTATCCTTCAGGGAACGCTTAGCAATGTACATCTCGCAACCTATGATTGGATTTATACCTTCTGCTTTGCATTCTTTATAAAACTTGATTGCGCCGTAAAGGCATCCGTGGTCTGTCAGTGCCAGATGCTTCATGCCCATAATTTTCGCCTGGGTTACTAGCTTGGGAATTTTGGAAAGACCATCTAGGAGTGAGAATTCTGTATGTACATGTAAATGGACGAATTTGGACATGGTTATATTGTGTATTTTAGCACCTCTTTACCCCGTTATCAGCTGATGATAATTCCGAAATCCGATATAAATAAAATGTTAAAATGCACAAAATTTTTTACATTAGAATTTTAGAATTTCGTACACTGTTTCGTATTGGCAAGTTTTCTATCGAAAGGATCAGTTTCGATATTCGTATTTACCTAGCACCAAGGAGTTTTTCTAAAATTTCCTTAACTTTTCGAGGCTCGGCCTTACCTTGGTTTTTTTGCATAACTTTACCAATTAAAACTTGGATTGCATTGGTTTTACCCTCTTTGTAATCTTTGACGACTGTGGGGTTTTCATCGATTATCTCCTGGGCAATTTTATTCGAAGTTTCGTCTGAAATGCCTCTGGTAGTAGTTTGTGCTATTAAATTTTGCACTAGCTCTACCGGCGGTACGGTAATTATGTCAGGTTTCTTATTGATAATTAAATTGGCAACCTGTTTTGCCAAAACGCCGTGCTTTTTACCTGCTAAGACTGCTTTCTCAAAGTAATCTGCAGTTGGTTTTTCTCTTGTTAGGATTTTGGCATCATAAAATGAAAGTCCGTATGCTGATCGGAATCTTGCCAGTTTGACTTGCGGCAGTTCAGGCAGCGATTTTTTAATTACTCCTATTTGTGTTTGACTCCAGCGAATAGGAGGAATATCTGGTTCCGGAAAATAACGGTAATCGTGAGCTTCTTCTTTGCTTCTTTGTGATGTTGTTTCCTGCTTTTGTTCATTCCAGCCGCGCGTTTCTTGCCTGGGTACTTGCCCTCTTTCTAATAAGTCGCCTTGTCGTTTTATCTCAAATGCTATTGCCCTTTCTACAAACTTAAACGAATTGATGTTTTTGACTTCGACCTTATATTTGGGGAGATCCTTTCCCCCTTTTCTTTTCAGTGATATATTTGGTTCAAGTCTCATATCGCCTTTTTCCATATCGGCTTCGGAAACACCCAAATACCTTACCGTTTGCTGAAGCAATTTGAGATATTCCACAACCTCCTGAGCGCTTTCAAAATCCGGTTCGGTGACAATTTCCACAAGTGGTACACCCGAGCGATTGAAGTCGATTAGAGAAACGTTTTTGCCGTCAACTTTTGCATGGGTAAGTTTGGCAGTGTCTTCTTCCATATGGGCCCGGGTAATTCTTATCTTTTTGCCGTTTGACAAGATTACGTGACCGTTTACACAAAAAGGTTGGTCGTATTGGCTAATTTGGTAACCTTTTGGCAGGTCCGGATAGAAGTAGTTCTTGCGGTCGAATTTGGAAAAAGTGGGTATCTGACAATTTAGAGCAAGGCCTATTGCAACGCACCACTTAATGGCCTGTTTATTGGGGGCAGGCAGCGCTCCGGGTAAGCCCAAGCAGACCGGACATACATGTGTATTGGGCTCTTTGCCAAAATAATCGGCAGAGCAGGAACAAAACATTTTGGACTTTGTGTAAAGTTCAACATGGACCTCAAGACCAATAACCGCTTCAAATTCGCTAGTGGCTAGCCGTTTATCGTTCATCGGTTTACTGTTGTTTCATAATTTATTAATCTTAAATCTTAAATAATTCTTTACAGCTTTGGTTTTATTTTATGAAACTGGGTATTTTGTTCAAATTGGTACGCAACATTCAATATTAGGCTTTCAGAAAATTGGGGACCAAATATTTGCATTCCAATCGGCATCCCATCTTTTGAAAAACCACAAGGAACATTGATGCCGGGAAGTCCGGCAATTGACGATGGTTCTGCTAAAACGTCTGCCATTTCTCCAAACATCGGGCTCCCTTTGCTGGCACCTAAAGGCAACGCTGTTGATGGACTGGTAGGCCCAATTACTAAATTCACTTTTTTAAAAGCTTCTTTAAAATCATCAATGATTACCGTTCGCACTTTTTGAGCTTTGTTGTAGTACTGCTCATAATAACCTGCAGAAAGCACATAAGTTCCGAGCATAATTCTTCTTTTTGCCTCCTCTTTGAAATTATCCCTGGATAATCCGTATCGAATACCGTCATACCTTGCCAGATTTGAAGAAACCTCGGCCCTTTGGATGATTGCGTAAACCGCGATTGCGTACTTTGGGTCAAAAAGTTTGACTTCTTTAACTACCGCTCCCAATTCTTCAAGAACTTTTAAGGCTTCCTGTACCTTTTGCGTAACTTGCCTGTCGCATTCTTTAAAATAATCCTGGGATATTCCAATTTTAATTCCACTGATTGATTTTTCGAGATTCTTTAGGTAATTCTCAGGTTTTTCTGATGAAGTGGTTGCATCAAATTTATCTTGACCTGCCAAGATATTAAGTAATAATGCACTATCTTCAACTGTTTTAGTTATTGGCCCTGGGCTATCGAGTGAAGATGCCATTGCGACAACACCATAACGGCTAACCCGACCATAGGTGGGTTTAAGCCCTACTACACCGCACCATGAAGCAGGTTGTCGGATCGAACCAGCTGTTTCTGAGCCAATCGAGGCTATTACCTCATCGGACGCAACACTTGCCGCAGAGCCCCCTGAAGAACCGCCAGGTAACTTTTTTGTGTCCCAAGGGTTTTTTGTTGTACCAAAATCTGATGTCTCCGTGGAAGAACCATGTGCCCAGGCATCCATGTTGGTTTTGCCTACAATGACAGCACCTGCCTCTTTAAGAAGGGTGATAACTGTTGCGTCATAAGGCGGTATGAAATCGGAAAGGACCTTGCTTGCCGCTGTTGTTTTGACTTTTTGTGTGCAGAAATTATCTTTTATGCTTATGGGTACCCCAAGTAGAGGTTTTTCTTCCCCTTGTGAAATCAAGCGATCAGCATATCTTGCCTGATGCAGCGCTTCCTGAGCACAGACAGTTATAAATGCTCCAATTTGCCGATCAATTTTTTTAATCCTTTCAAGGCATGCTTTTGTCAGTTCCAAGGATGTTGTGTTTTTAAGCTTTAGGGCTCTATTTGCCTCTTTTACGGATAACTGATTTAATGTCATAACCTCATTTATTGCTCCTCAAGTATTGCTTTGGTCATAATAAAGCCCTTGCTAGTAGATTTTGCGTTTTTGAGCGCGTCTTCTTGTGAAAATGACGAGCTAGCTTTGTCTTCGCGCGTAACGTTTTCGAGGCTTGTTACTTGGCTCGTAGGCTCAAGCGCGCTAGTATCTAACTCCTCGAGTTTATCAATATATTTGATAGTCTCAGAAAGCTGTCCGGCAAAAACTTTTTTCTCTCGGTCGGTTAGTGCAAGATTTGCTAATTTTGCTACGTGCGTGATGTCAATTTTCGCTTTAGTCTTTTTGCTTTTAGCGTTTGGCATGTAGTTACTGCATTGCTCGAAGAGCCTTGACTCTTTCGGCGATTGGGGGGTGCGTATTGAAAAGGTTTGCAAATAAGGTGATTGCGCCTTTTTGGTTTTTTAGAGGGTCTGAAATATAAAGATGGGCTGTTGCTTTGTTAGCAACTTCCAAGGGTTCTCTATCACTTGATATTTTGATAAGCGCATCGGCGAGACTATCTGGATTTCTAGTTAAAAGAGCGCCAGAGGCGTCTGCTAGAAATTCTCTTTTTCTGGATATAGCAAGCTGAATTAAAGTTGCGACAATCGGCGCAAGAATTGCCATGACTATGCCAAGCAGCATAAAAATTGCAGCTGCCTGTCCCCTATCATTGTCCCTGTCGCTCCTTGAATAAAAAGATATTCTCAGGAAAAAATCGGCTGCCAGAGCGACCATTCCCACTAATATGGAGACTATGGTCATAAGGCGAGTATCAAAATTTCCGACGTGCGAAAGTTCATGGGCCGCTACACCCTCTAACTCAAGCTTACTTAACTTTGTCAAAATTCCAGATGTAAATGCAATAGCTGCATGCTTGGGGTCTCTGCCTGTTGCGAAGGCATTTGGGGCAGTATCTTCGATAATATAAATCTTGGGCATGGGAAGACCGGATGCTATACAAAGATTCTCTATTGTCCGAAAGAGAGTTGGGTTATCTTTTTTTTGAATTTGTTTGGCCCGTGATATTGCCATTACTATTTTGTCGCTGTTGTAGTAGGAAATAAAATTCATGATTCCGGCAAGAATCAGGGCAAAACCCGAAATGCTAAGTGCGGAAGGGAAGTCGTAGCCAAAGGCCGACGCGAAAATGAAAAAGACGAAAGTTACAAAAAAAGCAAAACCGAGCATAATAATCCACGTTTTCAGGCGATTTGAAGATACCTGGGTGTATGCAGTCATGGTAAGAGAATTATACTAATTAAGTGATAGGATATAAACCTGCATCGACTACTTGACTATTTAGAAATTCAATCGAAGCTCTTTCTAAACCTGTGGGGTCATGTTCAAACTCGTCAGTATTCTGAAGTATAAAGCTTACAACTGGTTTACTAAGTGCAAAAACCATATGAGGATCTTCTGGACCAATAGCTCTGTGACCAATGATTGGGATAGTTTTATACTGGTTTAGCCAAATGTAGCCGTGCTCCGTACCACAAGGAGAGAAGAAGTGTTCAGTTGCCTTATGATGACGGTGATGTGAACTAACCGAATTTGGATGAAGATATTGAACAAGAAAAGTCATATCATCTCCTTGAAATTTAGCAACATAAACCGCATCTGACTGATTGCCCGTAATATAAGGTTTTTCTAAATTCCATAATTCAAGAGAATTCGCGGGTACCTGTTTGTCTTCCTCATCCCTTTGATGAAGAAATATTTCGACACCCCGTGCTGCAATAACTAGAATTTGATTACCTACTAAGTGAGAGACAATTGATTCTGGTTGTACTTTTTGTTCATTGATTAATTTATGGTAAATTCTTTCAATCCCAAATTGATCTTTGGCAAGTGCGGTATGGATTTTAATTGAACCGTTATCTATATGAAGTATTTCGTTGTCTTCAAATTCAAATCTTAGCTCTTGGGAAATAAATTTTTGTTCTTTACTCATTAATCTAGAGTTTTTAGTTTACCACGGAAGTCGGAAATTTTTTACAAGTTTTAATGCGATTTAAAGAAGCATCAGTATACTCTGTCATTTTGCTTGAAATTATATCTTAATTAAGCGCCTTTACCAGCAACAACCTGGTTGGGAACAGTTCCCCTTTTGTGAATTAATTGAAACAACTGTAGTGCTCCTTTCAACCTATGTGTGTCGTTTTTCATTTTCAAGGATGTAATTCCTTGCTTGGTGCTTCGTACACTGCCAGAAAGACTTTTGAGTCCAGGAATCAATTCTGCGAAATCCTTGTTGCTTCTCCAGGCATCCACACTATCTAGATTTTGGTTCCCGTGGGGAAATATTTAAAGAAGCTTTACCTTTACTCGCCTCGTTTTGACTCCCTAAAAATCGCTTGGTTATAATCTGATGTAGTCTTACCAGAAAAGATTCTGCGCCTTCATATTTTAAATTTCCCCATTCGCTTCTGGGTAATTCAGTAATCCTAGCGCTTAGCGCGTCAGGTTCTGATCTTTCCCAAGTTTCAGGTATGTTGATTATTTTACGTAACTATAGGCCAACTGTCAAGGTTTGTGGTAGAATGTTCAATGACGCTTTCATGAAGGCATTTCTCAAAGAGTTAAAGTTTAAATCCACAAAGCCAACCTACTTTTTAGACCTGACGGACGATATAAATTCCGCGATTTTAAAGAGCAGGGTAAAGCAGGGTTTTGTTTTTGTTAATACGAAGCACACAACGCTTGGCATTGTTGTTAATGAAATAGCGGAGCCTAATTTGCTTGATGATATACTGCACCACACCCTGCACTCCATACCAGAGGATAGAAGGTCAACGAGAGTCTCAAAAGAATACAAACATCCGACAACAGATTACGGGCACAGATGCCAGGATAATCCGTATTGTAATGAAATTGACGAGGATTATAATGCCGCCGCCCATATCCGAGCTCTGACATTTTCCCACCCTAGTGTTGTTGTACCTGTAACGGACGGCAAATTAGACCTTGGGAAATACCAGCAAGTCGCGGCGTTTGAATTTGACGGACGCGATGGAAAAGGTAAAAATCCTGTTCGCAACAGGATAATTCAAGTCTGGATTTGTCCGACGGAAAAAATTACGAAGATTTAAAGGGCTTTTAATTTTCCCCTGAAACTTGATATTGATTTATAGCCTTTTTTATCCATAATGGATATGAGTTCTTTTTGGACCTTTGCAAATATGCCCGGGCCATTTTGCAAGAATGCTGTCCCGACTTGTACAGCGGATGCGCCTGCTAAGATAAATTCGAAAGCATCAACTCCGGAATAAACTCCTCCAACACCAACAACCTGTATTCTGTCTTCAAAAATTTCATAAAAACGACGAACGTTGGCAAGGGCTGTAAATTTTACGTATTTCCCACCGATACCACCAAGGCCACCTTTTGGTTTTATAAACGGCTTTTCCGATTTTGCGTTTATTGCAAGGCCATTGCCGATTGAGTTTATGCATGTAACAAATTTGACGGGATATCTTTTTATGACTTTGGCGATTTGATCGTATTGGTTTAAATCAAAATATGGAGGCAGTTTAATCCCAAAAGGTTTTTTAGCAACCTTAGATACTCCTTTTAGGAGTCTTTCAGTTTCTTTTGGATCGTAACCAACAATTGGTTTGCCGATTGTATTTGGCGAACCCGGATTAAATTCGATAATATCCACCAGCGAGTTGTTAAAGGCTTTAAATATTTTTATGTTATCTTCAAGGCTCATGCCGCAAATACTCGCAACAACTGGCTTTTTATATTTTTTCTTTAATATTTTTGAAAACTCAACGTAGGCTTTATACCCAAGGTTTGGTAGCCCCATTGAATTTATCGACCCGAATTCCAAATTGGCATAACGGGGTACGGGATTCCCTTCACGCGGCTCAAGTGTGCAGGATTTCATTGTGATTACCGAAGATTTTGATTTGGCAATAACCTCGAGTTGCTTAAGGGTTTCGTCAGCAGGGCCAGACGTGTTGAATACACAAGTTTCGAGTTTTACCCCTGCAATTTTTGTTGAAATGTCTGCCATTTTAAATAAACCCCATTTTCTTGCCCCAAGATTTTGGATCGTGTACCCATACTTCTATGATTTTAACTTGTTCTTTTTTCATAAAACTTTTTTTAACAGCCTGTTTGGCAACTTGTCTAGTGTCCGTAAGATATGAAAATTTAACCTTGGCTTTTTTAAAATAATCATCAGATACTTTTAAATTATGGGTGTAAATTGCTATTTCATCTGTGACGACACCACCAAGCTTTCTAACCGCCCTAACAGCGTTCTCTGATGATGTGGCTGCAGATACTAAGTCTTCAACGATTAAAACCTTCTGGCCTCGACGTAAAACGCCTTCTACCTGATTACCTTTTCCATGCTCCTTGGGCTTTGATCTAATAAAAACCATCGGGAGGTTTAACTTGTCGGCAATTAAAGCTGCATGGGCAATACCGCCAGTTGCAATACCAGCAACAACGTCCGGCAATCCAATCTCTTTTTTTATTTTTTCAACTAGTGCATTGGCAACAATTTTTCTTTCTTTTGGATGAGAGATAATTACTCTGCAATCAACATAAACTGGACTTAGCAGACCTGATGTGAATCTAAATGGCCTATTTCTGGTAAATAAAACGGCGCCAATATCAAGAAGAATTTCGGCAATTTTTTCTGAAGTTTTATTTGCGGTATTTGTTGATTTCATTTTTTAGGTCTTGAGCAGCTTTTTTCGGATCTTGAGCGTAAATTATGCCGCGAGAGCTGTTTATAATCAAGCCCTTCCTTGCTGCGGTCAAGCCGTTTTCAAGTGTAGCTTTTAAATCCCCGCCTTGAGCACCAATACCAGCAATTAAAAAAAGCATGTCAGATGCGAGATTCCGTAAAGTTCCAATTTCTTGCGGCCAGGTTGCACCTATTTCCAAAAAAACGTTTGGGTAATTTTTATTCCAGCTGATTATTTTTTTGGCTACTTCAACGTATAGGGGGCTAGTCCCTACTCTGAGATCTTGAAAATCAGATGCGCCAGGATTGGAGGTCCTGCAAATAACAAAAATTCCCTTATCTTCTCTTTTAAAAAATGGCTCCAGGGAGTCAAAACCGCAATAAGGGTTAACTGTAGTGGCATCGGCTCTGAAAAAATCGAAAACTTCCTTCGCATACATTTGACTAGTATGACCAACATCTCCCCTTTTGGCATCCAAAACAACAGGGATTTCCGGATATTTAGAATGGATATATTCAATGGTTTTTTTTAAATTTTCTATTCCTCTTTGACCATTCGCGGCATAAAAAGCGATTTGCGGTTTATAGGCGCAGACGAATTGGAATGTTTGATCGATAATCCACTTGTTAAACTCAAATAGTAAGGCTTCCTCATTCTGGGCAAAGGGGAATCCTTTTGGCATAAGTTGTGGATCCGGATCCAGACCGACACAAAGCAAGCTTTTATTCTTTTTAATAATTTTTGAAAGCTGATTGTAAAACTTCACTAGATTTCTTCTGAAAGACAATTGGCAAATAGTGGGGCAGTAGATACTACATCTACTTTTTTACTTTTTATGTTTTGAGGAATGCTGTCAGTAACGATTATTTTATCGATCGGACTCTTTTCTAAATTTTTTATCGCATTTGCTGCAAAAACCCCATGGGTCGAGCAAACAATTATTCTTTTCACACCCTTTTTCTTGAGAGCATTTGCACTTTCTATTATTGTTCCTCCGGTTGATATTACATCATCGATAATTATGGCTGTATCACCTGTAACTTCACCAGACATGGAAAGTACTTCCATCTGGTCACGCTTATTTGTATGTCTGTGTTTTTCGATAACTGCGAGTGGCGTGTTTAAAATAGATGCAAAATTACGTGCCCTTTTTACACCACCCACATCCGGTGCGACTACGATTGCACTTGTTAGTTTTTCATCCTTGAGCTTGCTTGCCATTATTTCCAGTGCAGAAAGATAAATAACGGGAACATCGAAAAATCCGACAATTGCATCAGAATGCAAATCTAGGCAAATTACTTTGTTTATTCCACAAGCAATAATAATGTCCGCTATAACCTTTGCTGATATTGGTTCTCCTCTGCGAGATTGTTTTTCTTTTCTAGAATAACCGAAATACGGTATTACGGCGGTTATTTTATGGGCACCAGATCTTCTTACCGCGTCTGCGATGAGAGAAAGCTCTATAATGTTATCATTTACAGGATTAGAATTTGATTGAATAATAAAAACATTGGAATTATTTACGTCGTCTTCAACCCAAACATCAATTTCTCCATCAGAAAATTTGCCGACATCAATCCTGCCGAGCGGAATTCTGGACATTTGCGATATTTTTTGGGCTAAGTTTGGGTTTGAGGAACCTGCAAATATTCTTGGAGAATTCATTAAAGCTTAAAAACTAACTTTAACTTCTTTTTTTGATTCCTCTTCTGCTTCAAAAAATTCCTCTCCTTTAAAATTAAACATGCTGGCAAGCATATTGTTTGGGAAAACTTTTATTTTAGTGTTGTAATCAAGAACATTAGCATTGTAAAACTGGCGTGCGGCAGCAATTTTGGTTTCTGTATCTGACAATTCTTGTTGAAGCTCCTTAAAATTTTCAGATGCCTCTAACTTGGGATAGTTTTCAGCTATTGCAAAAAGGGTTTTAAGAGCGCCAGTCAGCATATTATCAGCCTTGGCTGCCTGTTTCGGATCTTTGGCTCCCAACATAGCAGATCTTGCTTTAGTCACATTTTCAAAAACTGTTTTTTCATGCTTGGCGTATCCTTTAACAGTTTCTATTAAATTAGGGATCAGGGAAGACCGGCGCTTTAATTGTATTTCAATTCCTGACCAAGCTTCTCTTATTCGTTCGCGCGCGGCTATCAAACCATTATAGAGTGACCAGATAAAGACTATTAAGATGACTATGGCTCCGGTAGTTATTAATACAGGCAACGACATTTTATTGGATTATCTTACTCCAAACTGGTGTGAGAATTCAAGCCATGTATAAGAGTTGACTATATCTTTTTTAGTTAACCACCCACGCCGTGCCACGCTTATACCAAAGTGCATATTATCCATGTGGGACAGGTCGTGAGTATCTGTATTTATTACAAATTTTACGCCATAATCCTTAGCTTTTCTAACTAAAGAATCTGGAAGGTCTAGTCTGGTTGGCCAGGCATTAATTTCTAAAAAGGTGTTTGTTCTAGCACATGCTTTAAAAACTTCTCCCCAATCGGCATCATAGGATTCTCTCTTAAGAAGTAATCTGCCTGTAGGATGTGATATTATCTTTACTTTTTTCGAATTTATTGCATTTAGTAATCTTCTTGTTATGGTTGTTTTACTTTGTGTGTGGCTTGAATGTATGCCTGCTATTGCTCCATCTAGTAAGCTGAGTCCTTTTTCTGGAACAGAAAGATTACCATTCGTTAAAATGTCTATTTCGAGTAAATTTAGTATTCTGATATTGTTATATGAGGACTTTAATTGTTCTATCTTTATTGTTCTTTTTTCAATTAACCCTATTATTTGTTCTGATGAATGATTTGACACACTCGGTGAATGGTCTGAGAGGCCCATGTATTGATATTTTAATTCTTTAGCCCTTTTGATTAGCGTCTCAAAATTGTTCTTTCCAAAATCATGACTAGGTTCCACTGGATAATTGGAATGAATGTGAAGGTCTCCTTTTATGTCATTTGTATTAATCAATTTTGGAAGTAAATGTTCGTGAGCTGCTTCAATTTCACCTGTATCTTCCCGTAACTCTGGTTCAATATAATCTAAGCTTAAGAAATTATATAAGGATTTTTCGTCCCAAAATGTGTGGAGCTTCTTTTTATATCTAATACCATATTCTGAAAGTGATTTGCCACTTTTTAGAGCAAACTCTCTAAGTTTTATATTGTGATATTTTGATCCTGTGAAATGTTGCAAAAGTGCACCAAATGCTTCAGGTGGTTGAATTTTAAGATCAACTTGCATACCATTTTGAAGCAAAATTGATGAAGCGATTTCTCCAGATGATAAAACTCTTGCGATTTCACGAAATTTATTAAAATGATTAATTACATCTTTGGGTTTATTGGATGCAACCGCAATATCAATATCGCCAACCGTTGCAACCATTCTTCTGAGGGAACCCAAAGACTCAACTTGCTGGCAGGCATCCAAAGTTTTCATATGGGCAATTACACGCTCGGCAATTGAATAGGCGAATGGGAGCGGATACCTTGTAACTGTCGTTTTTTTAAATTCCTGGATTGCTTTTAAAATTTCCTTTTCACTCTTTTCACCAAATGAGGGCAGCATTCTGATTTTACCAAGTTTTGCTGCTTTTTCTAAATCGTCAATGTTTTTTAGGTGTAATAAGGACGCCAGCTTATAAGCATTTTTAGGGCCCATGCCAGTAATGTTTAAAAAGCTAAACATTGCAGGTGGCAGGCCTTTTTTTATATCATCGAAATGTTTTACGCTACCATTTGTAAATAATTCTCCTAAATACATTTGAATGTTTTTACCCAGAGCTGGCACGGTGTCAAGCTGACCATCTTCCCATATATCTTTAAGCTCACTAGTTGCATGTTCTACGCTATCGGCAGCTTGACTATATGCAATAATCTTGAAATGGTTACCGCCCTTTACTGAGTAGGCCGCTGCGATATCTCTAAGTAATTTGGCTATTTCTTTGTTAGAAAAAAATCTCATATGGTCTATTATATTGCAAAAACCGGATAAGTAGGTATAATTTAGCTTTGTAGGTGGGATCGTAGCTCAGTCTGGTTAGAGCGCTTCCCTGTCACGGAAGAGGTCGGGGGTTCGAGTCCCCTCGGTCCCGCACTTCGACTTGTTTCACTTGCTTAGTGCAATGTGCGAGGGAACAATGTATTGTTTGTGAGGACGAGAAGTTTGCCCTGAGAGAAATCAAAGGGAGTATCTTTGGTCCCGCAATATTAAGTTTACTGCCTAGAAAGGAGGATATATGGCTTCAAAGAAAAAACCTATATTACTTAAAAATTGGCAGGAAAACTATGCAAGTTTCATATTAGGAGCAATAATCATTGTTATATTGGGCTTACTGGTCGCAAACTTTATCACTAATAGGACTGGTAATATTCTTGATCTTGGAAATGATGAACAGATGACAACAGATGAGGAAAGCAAGCAGGAAGTTACCGTTCATGAATATACTGTAAAAGAAAATGATTCACTGTCTAAGATAGCCGAGAGTGAGTACGGTGACAAAATGCTATGGCCTGTTTTGGCAAGATTAAACGATATAAGCAATCCTGACTTGATCTACATTGATACAACTTTAAAACTTCCATCAAAAGAAGAAATCAACAAAATCAAAGAGGATATGACAATTACATCTTATAAAGTTTTAGCAGGCGACACTCTTTTTAAGATTGCAGAAAAAGTTTATGGGGATGGAAATCAATGGGGAAGAATTGGAGTAGCAAATAACGTCGGCCGACTGCCTAATGGTAATCCGCTGATTTTTGCAGGAAGTACAATCACGATCCCCAGGTAACTGGTTAGGGTTTTCGATTGTCAAAAAGGGCTTGTTTAAATAGTGTTTGGTGTGTAAGGCCCCGATAGCTTTTGCGGGATTTGTACAATGGCAGTACGCTACCTTCCCAAGGTGGAGACGCGAGTTCGATTCTCGTATCCCGCTCACTTTATTTTCTCAAATAAACCCTGATTTGAATAGGAAATCACAAAAAGTTAAAATAGGGAGCAACATTACAATTGCCACCTTGGCTTAGTTGCCCTTCCAGGAGTCAGGGTAAAGTAGAGCAGTCGCCGACGTGGCTCAGTGGCAGAGCAACTGTTTCGTAAACAGTGGGTCGTGAGTTCGATTCTCACCGTCGGCTCAGGATAAAATGCGCAGAATAAATAGAGTCCAAAGATTGGCCAGGCGTGAGGAAAAAGATATCCTGAAAAGGATCTTTTTTCTTTCTGTTGTTAGTATCGCTTTAATTTTTATCCTTTTGACAGTAGGTATTTCAGCATTGGGAAAGTTCGCTGACCTATTGGGTATTGTATTTACACATGAAGAACAAAATACAGACGAAAATTCCAAGTTAACCTCTCCTATTTTAAATACGCTTCCCGTATTTACTAACGATGATAATATCAAAGTTTCTGGTTTTTCACCGACCGGCGAAAAGGTTGAGATCTATCTTGATGGCGATAAGGTAGGTGAAGTTATACTAGAATCAGGCAGATTTGAATATGATTTAACCTTGAAGACCGGAGAAAATGAGATTGCCGCTCGAACAACTAGCGGCGCTCGTCAAAGCGAGCTATCTTCCTCTGTGATTGTTAATTTTGACAAAACAGTCCCAAAATTAGAAGTGACAAATCCTTCTGAAGGACAAAGCTTTTATGGTGATAATAAGGTACCGGTTGAGGGCAAGACTGAACGTGACGCGCAAGTTTTTGTAAATGGCTTTTTGGCTAACGTAGACAGTGATGGTAATTTTGACGTTATTATTCCTATTCCTGAGGGTGATAGTGAATTAGAGGTGAAAGCTTTGGATGATGCTGGAAATACCAACATTGTTAAGATCAGCGTCAATATTCGAAAGTAGCCTAGGCAACCCAATAACCATTTATAAATAGTGAAACGAATAAGCACTGCAGGGCGAGAGATGATGCCCATATAAAAATTTTTAGTCTAGGGTAATTATTTAGCATAATTCCAATAACTATAAATGCGCCCAAGGATGGTAAAACATAACGGGGTATACTTATTAAAGTTCCGGTTGAAACAGGTGTGAGAATAGTCAGAATTGAAAATATCCATATGTTTGAGTGTAGTCGTTTTATGTTTGTTATTAATAAATATAAAAATAACAAAGTAATAAAAAGATCAAAGAAGTTATTCAGACTAAAGCTTTGAAGAGAAATTAACGAAACGACATTCGAGATAATTGTCGTTATCGGATCTAAGGTATACCTTCCCCATAAACTTTGTACTGATGAAAACGCAAACACATTGCCCAAGATTATATGAATTGAGATTAAATAAGCCAAGAATGGGGTTAATGAGAGGAATGAGATAACAAGTAATGACTTGCTTCTGTTGTTCAAAATGGCTTTGAAAATATTACCTAGTAACAAAAAAATACCAACAAATCGTGCTAGTGGTAAGAGTGCTGTTGACATTGAATACGCGATGATATTTCTTTTGTACATTGCGAATATTGATAACATTACTAAAAGTAAAAATAGGGATTCAGAATATACTAATAAGCAAAAAAATGTGGTCGGGAAAAAAAGGAACGTTAAAACAGTAGTATCTGCGTGCTTTTTGCCGTATATAAGAGCAGTATATTTGTGAAAGAAGAATAAAAATATGAGAAAAGAAACAATCGAGATTATTAAACCCGAGATCACAAAATCCAGATTAAAAACTGAATGTATTAATCTAATGAAAATTGGGTATAAAGGTGAAAAAGCAAAATATTTGGAATCTGGATAACCGTTTTTGGCAATTTCTATATAATTTCCACCATCCCACTGGGCAAGAGAAAAGTAATAGTTAAAGTCTTGTGTCTCGGATTGTGAGCCCAGTCCAGAATTCGACACTTGCGGAAAAGTTGAGCTTCCGATTATTGATATAAGGAAAATTCCAATGATCCAAAAAGCGACTATGCTAAATATCCTGAACATATTTAAGGCCTACCAAAAAAATAAAAGGCATCAATATTTGAGGATAAAATAAAGAGTTTACGAATTGAGAATGAACAAACAGTGCAATAGACGTGCTAAAAAGAGCTAGCCCCAGAAAACTGGTTTTTAAATTTTTCATAATGACTACTAAAATTGATGAAAGCCATGCAAGAAATAGTGCAAAACCAAATAGGCCCGTTGTGGCAAGCACTAAGAGAAATGACGAATCTGTTCCAGCCCCAGAGTGACCGCCATCTAAATCATTTTCACTAAGAAAACCATAATGCCGCTGTGCATTCCTGTAATTGTTAAACCCAATCCCGAAAATCGGTTGATCACGAATGATGACTAGAGCATTGTGCCAACTCTCAATTCTGGACATTGCAGTCTCATCTATTGTCAGTGCTCCAATAATTCTTATTCGAACAGTCGATACAAGTGTAAAAGAGATAACAAAAAGTATTATAGGAACCAGAATAATTTTGGGAGATTTAACCATTGATATTAAAAACATAGAGACTGCGTATGCAAAGTATGAGCTTCTTGAAAATGTTAGAAGCAGGGCTATTGAAAAGAATAATGAGAAAAGTGCATATTTTGCATTTCGGTAATAAAGAAACATGCTAACACAAATACTTATGAAAACAGTTAAAAGGCCACCTGTGAAATTAGGGTCCAAGGTCGTTGATACAAGCCTGTTAATATGCGGATCCCAACCATATGTCTGAAGCGATGATAAATCCGGGTAGAGTACAAGCTGTAAAAAGCCTAAAATTGTAAAAACAAATCCGATAGTGATAAAAAGATTTATAAATTTCTTAATTTCATCTTTTTTTATAGTGTTCACTGTAATCAAACCTATTGAGCAGTAGAGTATAAGACGGATTAAGAATAGTGTGGCAACCATAACTTCATTTTTTGTAAAAGTGTTAAGAGACAGTAGAGACGATGCCGCAGCAGCAATAATGAAAATAACACCGAACGGAGCAATAAACGCTGGAACTTTAACTTTTTTCCTCGCAATTATTATATAAGTTAAAAAGTAAATATTGGTTATAAGTACTAGCAGGTCAGTTATGTTTGCCGCGGAGTTTTGGGTGATGGTTATCCTAATAAGCTGACCTGGAATAAGCGATAATATTGTTGTAAGTAGTAAGAGTTTTACAATGCGCATTTAAGGTGTGCACGCATCAGGACTCGAACCTGAGACCTCTCGTGTGTGATACGGGCGCTCTGCCAACTGAGCTATGCGTGCATGATTTCCTACTGTACGAGCAGGGCAATTTTAGCATAGAATTATAATCGCCATGAAGTTTCGAGAAAGTATAATGACAACATTTAAGGAGAATTTCCAAACAGCTTTAATCTCCTTAGGCATATTTTTAGGGTGAGTCTATGGTTCCGAGTTTTGAAGACGGAGAGCTCTTATTGACAGAAAAAGTATCATATCGTTTTGGGGAGGTGCAAAGAGGGGATGTTATTGTTTTTGAGGCTCCAATTGGCAGAAAAGTTGATTTTATTAAAAGGATTGTAGGCTTGCCGGGGGAAAGGATTGAGATTAGGTCCGGCTCTGTTTTTATTAATGGCGTAAAGATAGACGAAGAATACATCGACATGGCATCTCAGGGAGATATTGAAAAACTACTTTCAGATGATGAATATTTCGTATTAGGTGACAACCGCCTTGCATCCAGCGATTCACGCGTTTTTGGTGCAATTAAGCGCAGCGTCATACGCGGTCGCGTGTGGTTTGTATATTGGCCAATTATTAAATCGAATGTTTATGCGGGAGTCCGTGTAATATCAGGAGTTAATTACTGAATCCCTGATTCTTTTGATAACCTGAGTCGTTTCTTCAACTCTGCCTTTGGCAACGATATGCATTTTGCTTTCAACACGGGATTGGCTGATTTTCACTTTTGTCTTGACGTTTTCGCCTGTTAATTTTTCGGCCAGTTCCGCTTCGAATTTATCAAGTTCATCGTTTTGAAGACGAAGAATCGGCTTTTGTTGTTTTGGTTGAATATTTTCTCTGGATTTTAACTTTCTGGCCAGCTCTTCTGCACCACGTACTGAGAGGTTTTTTGCAAGAATCTCTTTATAAGCTTCCAATACTAAATGTGGATCCTCAAGAGATGCAAGAGCGCGCACGTGACCTTCTGATGTTGCACCAGATGCAAGAGCATCTTTTAGTACGTCTGGAACCATTAACAACCTTAAGGTATTTGAAACATATGGTGCACTTTTGCCTACTTTTACGGCAATTTCGCCTGTTGAGAGGCCGAATTCGTCAATAAGCCTTTTGAATGCTTGTGCCCGCTCTAGGGGATTAAGATCTATTCTCTGTACGTTTTCGATAATGGCCATCTCCAACATTCCTTGAGGTGATGTTTCCTTGATAATCACAGGGATTTTTGGAGTTCCAGCAATTTTGGCAGCCCGCCAGCGTCTTTCACCAGCAATTATTTGGTAACCGGCAGGTGTTTTGGCAACAACTAACGGCTCCAATACACCGTGTTCACGGATAGAGTCAACAAGTTCTGTTAATGAATCAGGAGTAATGAGACCACGAGGTTGCAGAGGGTTTGGCTGCAACATATCGATGTCTAACTCGAAAATTTGAGTTTCTTCCACGTTATATAATATCTACAAACTTTTTACCTAATTTTGTTCTAAACTTAACAAAACCTTCTTTTATAGCGAAAATGGTGTGATCTTTCCCAGTTTTGCTACCAATACCGGCATAAAATTTAGTTCCGCGCTGGCGAATTATGATGCTGCCTGCTGTTGCAAGCTGACCGCCAAAAACTTTTACGCCAAGACGTTTGCCTGCACTATCTCTATTTTTGCTGGTTGCTCCACCACCTTTTTTATGAGCCATGTTGTGAATTTGTCGAATGATTAAAGACTAACGACTATTGCAAAGATTCTAACCAGATTTTCACAAGTTGTCAATCGACTGGTAAGTTATAGATTGATATAGATTGTTAAAAAAAGTTTTGCTTAAACAGATACCTAGGCCTTAGCTCTGTCCGGCCTCCTTTAACTCGATCTCTCAATTTACGGCCCCAATATTCTCCTAGCGCCTCTAATGTTACCTCATTTCCCCCCTGGCTTAATTCCTTCAATCTTTTTTGCTCGCCCTCGCTTAAAAGGCCACGTCCGTGCAAAAAGATAAGGTCTTTATATGCTAATCTAAACAGCATTGCTTCACAGGGAGTTTCGGGGCGGATTACATCGCACATAGCCCTAAATCTTTTGATCGGATGTTGTGCTCTAGGAACTTGAAATAATTTGACCCAATGATCTGTCGGGGTAGGTTCTCTCTCGTGCGATTGTGTAGTCATTTTAGCTTTCGATTTTTTCTATGTGAACGCGGGTTTTTTGCTGCCTGTGGCCGGTTGTTCTTAAGTATCTGGATTTTGATTTAAATTTGACCACCCTTATTTTTTTGCCTTTAAAGCTTGAGATTATTTCTGCCTTCACTTTTACTTTCTCAACTAAGGGTTTGCCAATTTTTATAGATCCACTGTTTGACACTAAAAGTACCTCCTCGAAGCTGACAATGTCTCCATCTTTACCCCTTAATTTTTCGATATCTATACTTTGGCCTTCGAAAACCATATATTGTTTGCCGCCGGTTCTGATAACTGCCCAGTTGTTCATAAGCTTGGATTTTACCATTTAAGTATGTCAGTTTTCAAATGTTTAATGATTGTGTCGCAATATAGAGTATACAATTCCCAGTAGAAAAAGTGTCGTGAGAAGGGATGAGCCCCCGTATGAAACCAGCGGAAAAGTGATTCCAGTCACAGGAAGCAATGCTAGATTCATACCTACGTTTACCGTGAATTGGGTGACTAAAAAAGTGGTAATCCCGATTAAAATTAGTTGACCCAAACGGTCTTTGTCTTTGGTAAAACTAATAATTCTTATAATAAGCCATGCATAAATAGTCGTTAAAACGGCTGCTCCGGCAAAACCAAGCTGTTCGGTTATTGATGCAAAAATAAAATCACTTTCTGCTTCCGGCAAAAATTTTAATTGTGATTGTGTACCCTGTGCAAAACCACGGCCCAAGAGTTGACCAGAACCAATAGCAATTTTTGACTGGATTATATTGTACCCAGTGCCGAGAGGATCAATGTTGGGGTCTATGAATGTCAAAATACGGTTTTTTTGATAAGGCGCCAAGAGTTCGTAGGATAAAATCAAAATTATGGCTCCAATTGCAAAAAGTAAAAACAAATATTTAAATTTGAGACCTGAGGCAACCGTAATACCTAGCCAAATTGCAAATATAGCAAGCGAATTGCCAATATCCGGTTGAATTATGATAAATAGTGTTAGCGGCAGTATTAATAGAAAACTACCTATAACGTTTTGAATTTCTTTGGCGGATTTATCTTTATAGTAGAACGCCAATAAAATTATTGAAGCAACTTTAGCTATTTCCGAAGGTTGAATACGAAAAGCGCCAAGATCTATCCAGCGAACGGATCCGCGGATTGGGTCGGCAAATATTAAAAGTAAAATTAATGAAATTAATGTTGCGAAATACATTTTATTAGATACACCTTTTAGTGAATGGTAGTTAAATTGGGACGTAATATATAAAGTAATCAGGCCTAGAATCCAGTATATAAATTGGTTTGTTGCAAGGGATGAATTTATCGAGAATATGATAAGGAGTGATATTAGACCCACCGAAATTATTTGGGCTAGAAGAAGCCAATCCCAAGTATTGCGCATAGGAGTTATTTTACTATTTCTAACTTTTCTGCTTTTGCTAGTCTTTTTGCCAGCGTCTGGTGTTTAATTTCAACCTCGAATTCTTTTGGCCATGAAGGAAGTTTTACTGTCACCAATTGGTCTAATTTGCAATTTGCTTCTTTTCGAGCTTGTTGAATCTTGCGGATTATTTCGCGAGCTTGGCCTGCTACCAAATCCTGGTTTCTTGCAGACGTGTCACCAAAAATCTTAAATTCCTTTGTTTTTCCAGTGTATTTGAGTTTATAAACATTTGTTTCGTCTTTGACCAACTTTAATATTTCTTCTGGAATAGCTTCGGGGCCTTTATATTCAATCTTTCTATATGGAGTGCGGACATTTGGTCCATGAATCTTTCTAAAAGCATGTAATTTTGAAGATAACTGCATTGCACTGCGCATTGGTTTTTCCAAGGATCTCTCTCCCCACTCTTTGGGTATTTTAGGCCAAGTTGCAAGATGGACAGATTCTTCCCCGGTTATGTTTGTGTATATTTCTTCTGTGGTAAAGGGGATAAGAGGCGCCAAAGCTTTTGAATATTCTTTCAGGACTATCCATAAGGTTTGATAAGTACTGTTTTTGTCTTTTAGATTTTTGGCGCTTGGACCAACTCTTTCTCGGGACCGTCTGACATACCAAAGCGAAAGGTCTTGCATCAAAAGTGCAAATTGGCCAACAATTTCGGTGGTATCGAATTTTTCAAACCCATTTTCAGTCATATTTATAATATTCCCTTCGAGCCTAGAAAGCATCCATTTATCCAGGATATTGTTTGGAGTAAACACTTTGCTACTTGGTTGCCATTTATCAACAACTGCATAAGTCGTGAAAAAATTATAAATATTCCAAAGAATTAAAAGGAGCCCTCTGACTTGGTCTTTGTAAGTCTCTTGTGATATCCTGATATCCTCGCCTTTCATTACAGGACTTCCTAAAAGATAAAGCCTGAGGGCGTCTCCACCGTATTTTTGAAGCATTTCTTTTGGGTCGGGGTAATTTCCGTAGTTTTTGCTCATTTTCCTACCGTCGGTTCCTAAAATGACACCGGAAACCAATACACTTTTGAATGCTTCAGATCCAAAAATAGCCGTTGAGATTACATGAAGCACATAAAACCAGGCGCGAATCTGGCCGGTATACTCTGTGATAAAGTCAGGAGGGAAAAATTCTTTAAGATCTTTTTTTTCAAACGGATAATGCCGCTCGGCATAAGGTGCAGAACCTGCTTCTATCCAACTGTCTAAAACTTCCAGAACCCTTTTGGTATCCGCAGCACATTTTGGACATTTAATAATAACTTTGTCTATTTGAGGTTTGTGAAGATCTTTGATTTTTTGACCGGATAATTTTTCCAACTGGGAAATTGAACCTGGAACTATTTTTTCATCACATTTGGTACATTCCCATACTGGAACTGGTGAACCCCAATATCGGCTTCTTGAAATGCACCAATCCGGTGCATTCTCCAGGCTTTTTAGGTACCTGCCATATTTAAAATGCTTTGGAATCCAATTAACTTCTTCATTTGTTATTTTCATCTGACTTTTAAGTTTTTGGACATTTACATACCAAGCGTTCTGCGGAGCATAATAAAGACGAGTTTGGCATCTCCAGCATGTTGGAACGGTGTGAGTGTATGTCTCTTCCTTGTAAACCAGCCCTCTCTTTTCAAGATCGCTGTTAACCAATTTATTAGTATCCATATAGTAAGTTCCAGCCCATTTTGGAACGTCTTTTTTAAGAAATCCCTCTTCATCAACGTGTAGAACTATTTGAATGTTTTCTTTCTCCATGACTTTTAAATCGTCTTCACCGTAGGCGGCGATAGTTACAATGCCGGTTCCTTCCTCTGACGTGACGAAATCTCCAGGAATTACAACAAAAGCTTTTTTGCCAGGATCAACATTGTAATAATCGTAATGCGGGAAAAACTTAATGCCTACTAGTTCACTACCTGGAAACTCTTCAAGTATTTTGTATTTAGGATCTTTTTTTAAACTTCTAAGAGTATTTTTTGCCAAAATATAGTTTTCATTTCCTTGCTGAATTTTTACATACTTTAATTTTGGATTAAGGGCAAGTGCAGGAGTTGCGATTTTGTTCCAGGGTGTTGTTGACCAAGCAAGTAAAAACGTGTCTTTTTCGTCTTGAAGCTGATATTTATAAGTATTGGCCGACTCGGTGATTTCTTTATAATTATCCGCATCCATGGCAACTTCAAAATTTGAAATTGGTGTCGCGCAGTGAGGACAATAAAGAGAAACACGCAGGCCTTTGTAGATATAACCTTTGTCGTACATCTGTTTAAAAACCCACATCACGGTTTCCATGTAGTCGAGATCCATGGTTCTATAGGCGTTTTTGAAATCGACCCAACGGCCAACGTGATCTATATACCATTCCCATTCACTTGAAACCTGGTTAACATAAAGCTTGCACTCGTCGATAAACTTTTTGACGCCTATTTTCCCCTCGATATCTTTTTTACGCTTTACGCCAAGTTTTTCCTCTACTTTGTTTTCTGCGGGAAGTCCATGACAATCCCAACCCCAAACCCGGCGCACATAATATCCTTTCATGGTCATATAGCGAGGGAACACATCTTTTGGGATTGAAGAAAGAAGACTGCCATAGTGAGGCAATCCGGTTATAAAAGGCGGACCGTCTAAAAAAGTCCATGCTTTGCTTTTGGGATTTTTTTCAAGAGACTTTTCAAATATTTTATTGTCGCGCCAGTATTTAAGAATTTTTTCCTCAAGGGCGGGGAAGTCGATATTGGGATCAACCGGCTTAAATTTTCGGGACATAGATAGGCTTAATTATTGCAGAAGAAAGCTTTAGCTTCAAGAGAACTAGTCTTATAATGATTATCTTTAAGAATAGGCATTTGTTTTATTCTACAGCTTTTTGGCAAAGAAATAGGAAATAAACTATATCAGGCTATTAACCTTCTTTTGAGCGGGAGCTCGCCATTTTTCGGACGATGGATTTTTTATCGGTTGTGGTTAAAATTAAAATCATTAAGCCGCTTTAATTCCTTGTAATGGCATTCGCACTGACTCGTCAGGTAAACCATTCATTGGTAGAATTGCAGCAGCAAAATTAAGACCGGCGCCGAAAGTTGCTGCTAATACTATGTTTCCCTTTTTCAGTCTTCCCTCTTCCCAGGCTTCGCGCATGGCAATTGGTATAGATGCTGCTGATGTATTACCGTATCTTTGGATATTCACAAAAACTTTCTCTGGAGGGATTTTTAGTTTTTCACCTGCTTCGGTGATAATTTCCAGATTTGCCTGGTGTGGAATAAAAAGATCAATGTCCCTCAGGCTTAGTTTTGCTTTTGAAAGTACGCTTTCTGAAATTTCGCAAAGCCTTCTGACTGCTTGTTCTTTTACAACCGTTCCATTCATCCGGATACAGTTAGTGTCTTCTCCTCCTCGTGGATTTACACTACCACCAGTTGGCACATATAAATCGTACAGGTAATCTGGGTCTATTTCATAATCAAATGTTGCCTTTGGCGTACCTTTAGGGACATCCACATCTACTAGGTCCATTACAACAGCCCCTGCCGTCACCAAATATTAAAAAAGTATCAACAGTCTTTGTGCTAACTCCTTTGCTTGCTGGTTCCGCCGCAACACATACTAAAGGCCCTCCCATTCCATAGTCGCTAGTCAAGTCTGTATATGCTGTCCTTAAGGCATGTACAAATCCTGGGCAAGCACCGGATACATCCATGGTTGCGATTTTATAATTTCCGGAAAGTTCTTTGGTAATGATGCTACCCGTGGGCACACCCATGTAATCAGGTAAGCCCGTTGCAACAGTCATAGCTTTAATATCTTTAATGTCTACTTCAGCCATTTCCAGCGCTTGTGATATTGAGATTTTTGCCAAATAAGAAGCCCCTTGGTCTGCTTCCAGCCAACCTCTTTCTTTAATACCCACACGCTCGGTCATTCTTTCCACTACTTCGGGCCGTCTACCAAGCATGAACGCAATATCCTGATTCGTGATATTTCTGGGACCTCTTGCTTTTCCAAGGCCAATGATTTCCGGCCTGCGTTCAACTGACATACTTGTGGGATTTTAGCATTTACTATAAAAAAAGCAAATTTAACCTATTATAAATGAAGCAGTTCCTGCAACTTAGTTTTAGCAATTAATAGTCATTGAAATTTGTGAAAACGCCTTTTAGGTAGAGATAGGTTCCAACTACAAGGACTATCGAAGCACCGATTCCTATTGTGAAAAGTGAACTCGTCCTGGAAGCAAGCGAGCCCGCTAGAGTACTTCCCAGGGGAAGCATCCCGACGAACATAGTTAAATAGACCCCCATTATTCTGGATCGCATATTGTCCGGGGAAGCAAGTTGAACTAGGGTGTTTATCGTTGATACCTGCGTTAACACCCCAAAACCTGCAATAAAAAGCAGAATATGGGCTATTGTAAAGTTTCTGTTGAAGGCAAACAAGATTAGGGCGACAGTCGAAATAAGCATTCCCTGGGCAACTATTAGACCCTTCTTCTGCTTACTTGCCACAGCAGATGTAAAAATTGCTCCCAAAAGGCTCCCTGCGCCTGCTGCGGAAAGTAAAGAGCCCAGACCGGCAGCGCCGGAATTAAATATTTTTTCAGCAACAACAGGCATTAAAGTTTGGTACGGCCAAATAAAAACAGCTGTAACTGTTGCAAGCAGCATAAAATAAAATATTTTTGGATGTGTAAACGAATATTTAAGACCTGTTTTCATTGAATCGAAAGGGTGGATATTTTCTTCCAATCCATGGATAAAAACCGGTTTTATATTATAAATCGCCCATATGCCCGCTAAATAGGTGAAGCCATTCAAGATAAATGTCCAACCTACCCCAAATGAGGTAATTAGTACCCCTGCCATTGCAGGCCCTATAAAACGGGCACCGTTGAAAATACCATTGTTGATGGGAATTGCTGAGGCGAGATCGCGCTTGCCAACCATTTCTACTATGAACGTGAGCCTGGCTGGAAGATCTACAGAGCCTATCGTGCCACTTACAAATGCAAGGATAAGAATCACTGGAAGCGAAGCGACATTGTTAAAGATAACGACACCAAATAGAATAGCAACAGAAGCATCCAAAACCTGCGTCCAGACAAGAAGCTTCTGTTTGTTGGCCCTTTCTACAAAGACGCCTGCTACTGCAGAAAATAAGAACATCGGCACCCCAAGCATTGCTGCCGTTATTCCAACCCAAAACGGGGAATGGGTTAGTTGAAAAACATAATAACCCAGCCCCACCTGCTGCAGCCAAAAACCAATGAGAGAAATCGCTTGACCAGCAAAATAAAATTGGAAATTCCTATGCGCAAGAGCCGGAAAGATTGATATAAACTTCACAGGTAGCTGGACAGGCGCAGCTCCTGCAGTGGCTGC
>Ga0075634_12_pt1 | contig 34244 bp, 36 predicted proteins | sample RifGroA1_FD_68386 | JGI IMG/M metagenome (GOLD analysis project Ga0075634, IMG submission 68386) | Microgenomates (Curtissbacteria) bacterium GW2011_GWA1_40_9
GTGAATATTTCGATTTAGAAAAGCTTACAGTGTTAATTCTATTGTTCGTGGGCTTTCAGGTGAGTTGTATCCGAATTCATTACTGATTACATTAGTTGCATTTATACCTGTTAGTATAATTTTTGTTTTCGTGTTTTCTATTTTATATAAGTTCTTTTGTTCGTTTAGTGCAATTTCGATAAATTTATCACCAGTTTTCTCAAGCCAATTCTCATCGAGAGGGATTTCAACTTTTGATTCTAAAATTACTGCTGGACAAAAGCCATCTCCTCCTTCTTTAAAATCATAACCTTTAATTTGGATACCCAAGTTTACGTCATCATAATTTTTTGAAATTTGTAAATTACCTGCTGTGTCACAACCATCACCCGCAACAGTCGATAAGATTAAAATCGGATTCTTATTACTTTGTTCTAATGACGTTGTGAGATAAATGCTTACATATTTTGGAGTGATAAAATTTTCCGATTTTATAATGGGTGATGAGCTGGGTTCAATATTATTGTCAGGTGCAGGTTCGGGTGCTTTGAGGAGGACGTTCGAATTTAAATAGAAAATTATGGCGACGGAAAGGGTTATAGTGGCAAGGATTAATATCGTGATTGGGTGGTAAAACCCACGTTTGGACAGGAACATATTTTAATCATTACACTTCCACTTGAAAGAGTCAAAGTGACAAAAGAGCCGGAGGAGACATTTTCATTTTGTGTGACTTTTTATCCAGTCTGCGATTTGTTCTACTGTCCAATCATCGTTGTGTGCTCCCAGTGTGAACTTGATCCCTTCCTCCTTGGTAAAATTGACCTGAAATCCGTTGTATTCAAGAAACAGGATTGCGCTAAATAGAGAAGTCCTTTTGTTTCCGTCTAAAAATGAGTGATTGTTGATTATGGAGTGGAATATCGATGCCGCCTTTAGGTAAATCGTTGGATAAGCATCTTTTAAGCCTGCGGACATTTGCGGCCTTCCGACGGCAAGCCTTAGAAAGTTAATGTCGCGTACCCCATGTAGCCCCCCATATTTTGCAACCATTTCATGGTTAATGGCTATAAGTTCGGCTTCGGAAAGGTACTTTATAGGCTTGCGAGTTCTTGCCACACTTTAGAATATTTTTTAGAAAGTTTCTTTATTAATTTTGTTACCTCCGGGTCAATCTCCGTCGCCTTTTTTGCAGAATTTTGAGGGACGAACAATAGTAGGCCTTTTTCGGTTTTTTGCCACCCTATTTCTGTACCGCTTTTAATGTTGAGCAATTGCGCATACACTTTTGGGACCGTGACTGTAAGTGAATTACCATTTACGAATACTTTTTGCATGCTTTAATTATACTGACAATGTACTGACATGTCAATGCGCCTGCCAATGGCGATTGAATTGGAGTTCGCAACATGATTTGCTAGAATTAACCACTATGCAAAGTAAATTTTACTTAACTACCGCTATCCCATACGTAAACGCAAGTCCGCATATTGGACACGCGCTGGAATTTGTGCAGGCCGATTGCCTGGCCAGGTTTTATCGGATGATTGGATATGACGTCTATTTTTCCAGCGGGGCAGACGAAAATTCGCTCAAAAATGTGCAGGCGGCAGAAAAAGAAGGTGTGGGTGTTCAAAAGCTCGTCGACAGGTATGCAAAAGAGTTTAGAAATCTTAAGGGAGCTTATAATTTAACTTTTGACGTTTTTAACAGGACTTCTGCAAAAGAGCATTTCATCGGTGCGCAGACTCTATGGTCTCTTTGCAAGAAGGAAGACATTTACAAAAAAACCTATCGTGGACTCTATTGTGTAGGTTGCGAGCAATTTTACTTGGAGAGCGAGTTTGATCATGGTTTGTGCCCTGAACATTTAACAAAACCCGAGGAAGTCAGTGAAGAAAATTACTTTTTTAGACTTTCCAGTTACCAAAAGATTTTATTTGACCTTATTGATAAAGATAGATTAAAAATTGTTCCTGGCACTCGCAGAAATGAAATTTTAAGTTTTATTGAGCAGGGTCTGGAGGATTTTTCAATTTCCAGAACTCGAGCACGGGCGCGCGGTTGGGGTGTTCCTGTCCCCGGCGACCAAACGCAGGTTATGTATGTATGGTTTGATGCGCTTGTCACCTATCTGACGGCACTTGGTTACCCAGATAGTGATCTTTTTGATAAGTTTTGGACTAATAATCCAAACAGGGTTCACGTAATCGGTAAAGGGATAAACAGGTTTCATACAGTGTACTGGCCGGCGATGCTTCTTTCTGCAGGGGTCCAGTTGCCGCACGAAATTTTCGTGCATGGATACATTACAGTAAATGGACAAAAGATCTCTAAATCTTTAGGCAACACAGTGAATCCTTTTGAATTGGTTAAAAAATTTGGAGTTGATGCTGTCCGTTATTATTTACTTCGGGAAATTCCTTCTTGGGGAGACGGTGATTTTAGCGAGAAGCGTTTCCATGACCTTTATAACGGTGAGCTTGCAAACGGTCTTGGAAATTTAGTGGCGCGGGTTGGGCGGTTGGCAAGTGATACTAATTTAAGTCTGCCACCAAAAAAGCATTTCGTGTTTAATAAGATTGTTGCCGATAACTTAAGAAACTACAGGTTCGATTTGGCGATTTTGGCAATTTGGGATGAAATATCAAAGCTTGATAAGCAAATAAATGAGGAAAGGCCGTGGGAGCTTGACGGTAATGCACTCAAAAATTCTATTTCTCCAATTGCTCAACAAATTCGCGAGATAGCATTTAATCTATCCCCATTTTTGTCTGAAACTGCTGAAAAAATTTTGAGCCAATTTACGGGTAGAATTAAGATGGAAAAACCACTGTTCCCTAGAATATGAATATAATAATCATAAATTCTAACTTGGCACTTTTAGCCTCCAAATTAGCCTCCAAAGCCTGGCTTCTAAGTGTACTTATAAGTGTAAAATGATGAGCTTAGTTGATTCGCACGCACATCTTGAAGCTGTAGAGAATTTAGAGGAGGTCTTAGAACATGCCAAGGCTGCCGGAGTCGGCTCGATAGTATCAATAGGGACTTCGCTTAACACCAGCCGACGAGCTATAGATATCGCTGAAAAATACAGCAGCGATGATTTGAGGATTTTTGCAACCGTTGGAATGCATCCGTTTGATAGCAAGGGTGAAATAGAGGACAAAGGTGTTGAGGCTTGTATGCGTGAACTTACCGATTTAGCTTCAACTTCCAAAAAAATTGTTGGCATTGGAGAAGCTGGTCTGGATTATTATGGACAAGGAGATATGAGATCTCCAACCGGGGACACCGAAAAGGAATTTCAAAAGAAATTATTTTGTGCCCAGGTGAAAATTGCTAATGATAATATCCTGCCTATCGTAGTTCATTGCAGAAACGGGTGGGATGAAATTTTTCAACTGCTTTCAAAAGACTCTGGACAACCACCTATGTTAAGAGGTGTTTTCCATAGTTTTACAGGTGGATATAATGAGGCAAAAAAAGCAGTCGGTTTGGGGTTTTACATTTCTTTTTCCGGAATTGTAACGTTTGAAAACGCAGTCAATATCCAGGAAGCTGCCAGGATTGTACCAGGGGAGTTGATCTTGCTTGAAACCGACTCCCCCTTTTTATCGCCTGAGCCTTTTCGGGGACAAAAGAACGAACCGACTAATGTTAAAATTATTGCCAGTTTTCTTGCAAAGTTGCGAAATATTCAAGAAAGTGATTTTTGTACCCAGACGACTAAAAATGCGCAAAAAGCTTTTAAATTATGATACAATGCGCATAGATTAATACTATGGGGTTAGCCCTGATATCTTAAGCTCCAAAGAGCTATTTTTTATGACAATAAAGCGGTTTGTTGAAATTAAATCAGCAGATCGCCGTGGAAAATATGCTAAAACGATTTGTTGAAAAACATGATCGACAAGTTCACAGATTCCTGGAAATCTTACCGGGTACTTTTTCGTGGACTTTAATTCTGTTCCCTTTTTGGGGTTCGTTTATTATTCCCCATTATGTTGCTTATTTCATTATTATTTTTATAGTTTTTTGGTTTTACAAGAGTGCAATGCTAGCATTAAGCGCCATTGTTTCACATTTGAAGCTTAGAGCAAGCGAGAAATATGATTGGACGGCAGATGTTCGGGCACTTGGTGACCATAAAAAGATACACCATTTAATAATGATCCCAACATATCGTGAACCGATTGCGACAATTGTGCGTGGTATCGAATCTGTGAGGGCTCAAAACTTTAACAAGAAACAGATTTCTGTTTGTGTGGCTTTTGAAGCCAGGGAAGGTGTAGAAGCAAGAAAAAAGGCTGGAATTTTAAAGAAAAAATTCGGAAAAGCTTTTACTAACTTACTTTTTACGTATCACCCGGACATAGCTCACGAGGTAAAAGGGAAATCCAGCAACCAAGCCTACGCCATAAAATCAGCAAAGAAACTTTTAATTAACAAGCAAAAGAGAAACATTAACTATATTACTGTTACTTCAAAGGACGCGGATGGTATTTTGTCTGAAAATTACCTTGCATGTTTAACATATAAGTTTTTGACGATGGAGAATAGGCATCTAACATTTTGGCAGCCGATTGTACTTTTTTACACAAATATTTGGAGAGTGCCTGCACCAATTCGCGTGATTTCTTCTCTTTCTTCTGTATATCAGACTGCACAAAACTCAAGAACAGATAGGTTGATTAACTATTCTATTTATTCAACAAGCATGAAACTGTTGGACGATGTTGGTTATTGGGATATTGATGTTATCCCGGAAGACTACCGCATTTTTTTTAAAGCCTTCTTTGCAAAAGACGGACAGGTAGATGTTGACCCAATATTTTTACCGGCATACGCCGACGCTGCAGAATCCACAACTTACATTAAGTCGCTTTTGAACTTATACGAGCAGGAAAAACGCTGGGCTTGGGGTGTTAGTGACGATGCATACTTTATTAAAAAGTGGCTGACATACACACATATACCCTTTTGGAAGAGGACTGTCAGGGTTTTTAAAGTATTGGAGGACCATTTTTTGTGGCCAGTTCACTGGTTTGCGATAACTTTAGGTGCAACTATCCCAGTGCTTTTGAACCCGGCTTTTGCGCAAACCGTGATGGGACAAAATTTACCAAGAGTTTCTTTTGGGATTTTAACAAGCTGTTGGATATTTATGGCAATCATTCTTTTAATCGATTTTCGACAAAGGCCTAAACGTGAAGGAAAAATAGGTTTGATAAAAAAAATATTGACGCCATTTGAATTTGTGATGATGCCTATTGTGACGCTTCTGTTTACGACATTGCCCGGTATTGATGCACACACACGCTTGATGCTTGGAAAATACTTGGAGTATCGTGTTACAGAAAAAGTATAAATTTCTAGGTGTTGACTTTGACTTTTATATAGTCTCTACTATATTTTTAACTTTCACCATCTTATATTCCCTTCTTTCGGTGGTTCGTCATAACCATTTTCAATCGCAGGCTAACGATTTTAGCATTTACGACCAAGCGATTTGGTTATACAACAGGTTTAATTTCCCATACTCAACGATAAATAATATTTTTGATCTTGGAGACAGGTTCAGACCAATCATAGTTTTACTCTCCCCTCTTTATTGGTTCACAAAAAATGAAAGAGTAATACTACTTTTTCAAGCTGTCATTCTTGCTGCAGCAGTTTTTCCGATTTGGTTAATTGCGCGACGAGTACTACCAAGAATACTAGCCTTAATAATCCCCTTTTTATATGTAAGTTTTGTGGGAATCCAGAGTGCTGTTGCATACGATTTCCACGAAATGGTAATTTTGCCAGTTTTGTTAAGTTTTTTATTTTATTTTTTGATTCTGGATAAATATTTCAACTACTTTGTAACGTTAGTTTTATGTCTCTCTGTTAGGGAACACGTGGGATTGCTCTTGGCCCCCCTGGGTATTTACATATACTTTACAAAGCGCGATTTGAAACTCGCAGTGGTAACTTCCTTTTTATCGCTTTTATGGTCAGTTGCTGTCATATCAATAATTATGCCTGCACTCGGTCAGAAAATGTACAATTCGTTTACCGGAGACAGCAGTGGGCTTGGTCAATCGATAATTAATTATGTGCAGAGGCCAGATGATTTAATTCGCAACTTCCTTTTGCCTACCGAGAAAATCTCTACTCTGTTTTGGTCATTTTTCTCTTTCGGAATGGTGCCAATTTTTTATATCCCATTGATCTTTACTATTTTTTCCCAATTTTCGTCACGATTTCTAGATGTAGCCCACCCAATACGATGGACTATTTACTACCACTATAGTGTTGAGTTGGCTGTCCTGCTTTCTGTTTCAACTGTTTATACCGCTGAGATTATTTTAAAAAAATTTAATGCCAGATACACTAAGACGGTATTATTTTTATTTCTCTTTCTTTGCGCTTTAATTTCAAACATAGTTTTAAATGCTCCACTCAAAAATCTTGCAAAGGCCGATTTTTGGCAGGAAAAAAATTGGATGAGTGACACAAGAACCATATTATCCTTAATCCCGGAAAACGCGTCTGTTGCCGGGCAAAATAATCTCCTGCCGCATATTTCGCATAGAGAACAGCTTTATTTACTGCCGGACGTAAATAGCGCAGATTATGTGGTTTTTGATTTACACCCAGGGCAAAATAACTGGAATTTTTACACACAAGATATTTTGATTTAGTATCAATTATTCGCGTCGTCCATCACTTACCCAACCTTCAACCTACTCTCAAGGAAGTCCACCGCATTCTTAGGCCAGGTGGCCTATTGCTTCTCGAATTTGCCAACTCCCTAAATATAAAATCCAGAATTGCCAGCTTCATCGCCGGTCATCCCATTTCTACCCTGCCTCTTGAGCGCCGCCTTAAGACAACAGCAGCGGATTTTCATCCACCAGGGTATTACACAATAGTTGAGATTGTTTATAAATTTCTGTCCCCCACAGAGGTTAACACAAGGCTAATTTCCATAATTTTTTACCTACTGACGCTTGTAATGGTTTATAAGCTCGCAGCTTATGTCCGAGGTCGTACTTTTGGGGCTCTTAGCACACTTGTCGTTGCTTTAAACCCCACCTTCTTTACATACGCATTCGAGGCACGGAACTACACAATGTTTACATTTGCTGCAGTTGGATCTGTATTTTTTTTGGTTGAACTTTCCAAAAAGTTCAACCTTGTTAGAGCAACCACTTTTGTTCTGTTTACTACGCTTGGAATTTACACACACTATTACATGTTTTTTATTATCGTAGCGCAAGGACTTTATCTTATCTTGTTTGACAGGAAGATTTTTCTGAAAATGATGGGACTTTATATTATCTGTGGGGTTCTATATCTTCCCTGGTTTAAATCACTCTTGGGACAGTTAACATCAGTTAATCAAAGTTACTGGATTGGCGCGGTTGACTGGCGAAGAACGCATTATGAAGCATTTTTAAGAATTATGGGTGGGGAAAATAAAAATGTTGTATTTAACTTTTTGCCACTGCGTGATTTACTCTTTACTTTCTCGTGTGTGATGCTTGGTATTGGAGTTATTCAACACGCTTTACGGCACAAATTTGAAAGGCCATATCTTCTCATTTGGCTTTGGGCAATTATCCCATTCATTTTAGCGACATTGCCTGGACTTCAAGTAGCTGGCATCAAATTCCCTTTCAGGTCGATATTTTTTTGGAGATATTTGATTGGGTCTTCGATTCCACTTTCGATGGTTATTGTACACTCCGCACAAAAATTCCCAAGGCTAATTATGGGCTTAATTATCTTTTTTATTTTAACTTTATCGATATGGATTGATGTTATTAACTTTTCAAGATCACCGTATACTTTTCGGGAAGAGTATCAGGGTCAAGTTTTGCCAAAGTTGGATTCAGGTGATGACATAGTAACGGTATTACCTTCATTTGCGGAAGTGCTATATTATAGAAATCGAAACAAGTTAAGTAATGATTTGATTATTCTTGATGAGGGTTTGGTTCAATTTTCTGGAAAGAGTTTGCTTGATGCGTATGTAGAAAATGGTACTGTTAAAATTGGCAGTAGTCATGATAATAATTTTGAGCTTCGACGGGATGATGGAGAGATAATAACTTTAGTAAATAAATGAAAAAATTAATAGCTCAGTTGGAAAGACATCATATTCTAGTGTTCATTATTCTTTTTATAACTTTTCTTTTTAGGTTCCCATCTCTTTTTGAACCATATTGGTATGGCGATGAGGGAATTTTTGCAGCGGTTGCTAAAAACCTTACTCAAGGGGGCGTGCTGTACCAAACTGCCTGGGACAACAAACCACCAATGATATATCTGACCTACGCCGGAATTTTTTCCTTGTTTGGTGTATCCATGTTCTGGTTAAGACTGGTTGTGGCAGTAGTTGTTATGACGACTGCCACAGTTATTTATGAAATTGGTCGGGAAACTATTGGAAAACATCGGGCACTTGTAGCCAGTTTCATTTTTGGTTTTTTTACATCGCTTCGTATTATTGAAGGCAATTTGGCGCTGACTGAAATATTTATGATTCTGCCAATATCTTGCGCTATGTATTTGGCACTGAAGGGTAAATTTGACAACTATTCACTTTTTTTTGCGGGTGCCCTTTTTGCCATTGCTTCACTATATAAACAGGTAGGTGCTTTTGAAGCGCTCGCGTTGGGAATTTATATATTTCTCATAAGAGATAAATTTTCAGACTTTTTCAAAAAAGGCTTAGTGCTTATACTTGGTTTTTCGATCCCTTTTGCTGTAACTTTTGCTTACTTTTTAAAGCACGGAATAGTAAATGAATTTATATTTGGAGCATACACATATTATTCTATTTATTTAGGCGAAAGCCCAAAATATGCAGAACTTATTAATATTTCAAAGTTTTTACCGGCAATCGCGGTGATTTTGTATGGGTTCTATAAAAAATTTAAGGCTGTAAAGGTGAATTACATTCATCTATTCTTACTCTGGATTGCTTTTTCATTTATGGGTGCTTATTTCTCAGGTAGGACATACGGCCACTATTTAGTGCAGGTAACTCCAGGAGTGTCTCTTCTACTGGCTAGTATAAGTCTTGCGAAAGTGAGAATTAATATCGCAAGATTTGTATTTTCATGCCTGTTTTTAATTCCTCTTTTATTTTTAACAAGCTTGATTTTCCGTGATTTTATATCCGGTGGGCCGATTAACCAGATCAAATGGTGGGGTAATTTTATTGATTTTGCAACAGGCAACAAGAGTGAAACTGAATATAATAACTACTTTGACGGCAACGTAAATACAATAATGGCACTTACTGATGCTCTAAAGGTTAATAGTGCTTATGGAGAATCTATATACATCTGGGGAGATTTACCGTGGCTTTACGCAATTGTTGACGGGAAAAATCCTTCAAGGTATGTAACATCTTTCCACGTATTTGGCGTTCCAAGTGAAATTGGCCGTCTTGAGGTGGCTCGTGATTTGAACGCTAAATCTCCTAAGTATATTGTGAAACCGCAAGGTTCGATTGGGTATTTCGCCGAACTTGAGAACTTACTTATAAGAAAGTATACTCATATCGCAAAAATTAACGAGGCTGATTTATACATTTTGAGATAGTGATAAAAGTTTCTTATGAAAATTGGAAAAGCCGTCAGCGTTGCTCCCCTGGAGCAAAAGTCTACCAATCAAGCACCTAAGTTTGAGATAAGCCATGAGGTTAGAACTAGTTTAGTTTCCGATAAAGGTATTTTATGGGCTTTTATAGTAAGTCTTTTTTTTATTTTTTCTCAGATTGCAGTTATCGGACTTTACTTTAGAAATTTACCTCCTGAAATTCCTATTTTTTATTCAAAAACTTGGGGGGAAAATATGCTTGGACAAAGTATTTTTATATGGATATTACCTGCAATTGCAGTGTCATTTGTAGCTTTTAATTTCTTAGTATATTTCGTCTTTTTCAGAAACAATAAATTCTTAGCCAGAGTACTATTCGTGTCTAATGCTGTTATTGGTTTTACAACTTTTTGGGGTGCTATGAAAATTGTTACACTCCTTGCATGAATAACTTCTTTGTATTTTTTATTGCCTTTATAACAAGCCTGGTATTTGTAAATTTAACTATTAAATTTGCTGCACAGTTCGGTTTGGTTGATGACCCTAGAAAAAGAAAGCATCCTGCTGCTCTTCATAGTTTTGTAATCCCTAGGGCAGGAGGTCTTCCAATTTTTTTAGCTTTCGTACTCTCTTCTTTACTAGCAATGCCAACCTCAAAAGAACTAGTCGGTATTTTCTTAGGTGGGGGGATACTCGTTTTTATAGGCATTTTAGACGATAAGTATGACCTTAAAAATTCTTACAAATTCTTGGGTCAACTTTTGGCAGCCCTTGTAGTAGTCGCTTTTGGCATAGGCATAAGTTTCATCACCAACCCGATGCATATTTTTAGTGATTTTCCTTCTGTTATAAAGCTCGATGCTTGGCGGATAATTTTTGAACTTTTTGGAACTCATTCTATAGTTGTTTGGGCAGACTTATTTGCAATTTTTTGGATAGTTTGGGTAATAAATATGGTAAATTTCTCTTCCGGGGTCGATGGCCAACTCGGCGGTATAGCCATTGTGGTTTTTATGGTGATATTTGTAGCATCGTTAAGGTTTTTGGGAGCAGATCCTAGCCAGGCAGTTGTTACCAAACTTGCGCTTATTGGTGCTGGGGCAACACTCGGGTTTTTAATATTCAATTTTTATCCTGCAAAAATTTTCCCCGGGGATAGCGGTTCTTACTTTCTGGGATTTTTAATAGCTGTAATATCAATTTTATCTGGCGCCAAAGTGGGAACTGCAATTCTTGTTATGGCTATACCGCTTGTAGATGGTGTATTTACAGTTATTAGGAGAATTGCAGAAGGTAAATCACCATTTAAGGGAGACAGGAAACATCTCCACCATAGGCTCCTTGAGGTTGGCTTGTCGCAAAGATCTGTTTCCTTGTTTTATTGGCTTTTATGTGCTATTTTAGGCGCGATTGCATTACTTCTGCCATCGGGCGAAAAACTATTCGCAGGAGTTTTTGCAGCTATAATAATACTTGGTGGCATTTTATGGCTAAATATGAGTTTACCAGTAAAGGGCCAAAAATAATTTGGGTTCCATTTTGGCTTTTTGTTTCCTCTAGGCCAAGACAGTGGTTAAAAAACCTAGCAATATTTGCTGCACTCGTATTTGAAGGTTCTTTTTTCCATCCGAACGCTTTTTCAATTACACTTTTGGGGTTTTTCATTTTTTGCCTTATTACTTCCGGTATTTATATCATCAACGATGTTATCGACAGGAAGAAGGATTTAGCACATCCATTTAAAAGTAGAAGGCCGATTGCCGCCGGGTATGTCAATCCAGGTCTTGCTTTAATTTGGGCTGTGGCAGTCCTGGTTTTCGGGTTATTACTTGCAAGCAGCTTGTCACCGTTTTTTATGTTCGCAGCTAGTGCTTACATATTGCTGCAAATTGCATATTCGTTTTTCTTAAGATCTTATATGTTATTGGATGTGATGGCTATAGCCTCCGGTTTTCTTTTGAGGGTTTATGCAGGTGCCGTTTTGATTGATGCACATGTCACGGTATGGTTTATGCTTACCGTTGCATCATTGGCACTCTTTTTGGCAATTGGAAAACGAAGGAGTGAGCGTACGCTGCTTTTAGGATCCGGAGCAAAAGGTATGGATACTCGTGCGATTTTAACAAAATACCCTGAAAATTTACTTGATGCCTTAACAATAATGTTTGCTACGGCTTGCTGGTTTTCTTACACAATGTTTACTTTCCTGCAACCCCCACCAGAGGCCGGGCCTCAGGTTCTAATTTTATTTGGCGATCTTCTTCCTAGAACATTTTTGGCATCAAAGTGGCTGATGGCATCTGTGCCATTTGTGATTTATGGTGTTATGAGATATTTGTATGTAATTTACGAGAAGCGTGAGGGTGAATCGCCAGAGAGAGTGCTCCTCTCAGATATACCTCTATTGTCAGCCGTGGTTGTGTGGGGGCTGATTGTTTTTGTCGTAATTTATGGTGCAGATATTTTACCTTCGCAGCTTGTCAGGCTTTTGCAGTAGGTTCATGCTTCGATTATTGGAATAGGATTTATTAAGTGCGGAACTTTAAAAGTTTGTAAAACCCTATCAACAAATATCCTTTTAAATTCCTGGTTTTCGTAAACTCCTCTTAATGGACAAATTATCTTGTCTTCGATCCTAATTACCCAATGATTACCAATCGATTTATTCTTAACAAGCAGCATATGTGGATTTGTATAGCTATAGCCCTCAGGCTTATTTATAAACTGCGAACCTGCGATTTGTAGTAAATCAAGATTTTCAAGTTCTCTATTTGGATACATTTCGCGAACGTCTCTATATCCAAGCATCTCAAGGCATGTTTGGCCACAGTCGTATGCAGATCTTTGCCGTTTGACTTTAATTTCATACTTCTCGTCTTGCCCGTAGTGCACACCATCTGCGAAATCTTTCTTTCCTGAATTTTTAGCTGCACCGATTAATATTTTATGCATGGATTCGTGCTCCTCACAGGTGGGGTCCGAACAGGTTTCTAGTGTGTGATATCCGACTTCTCCTGTCATAGAAGAGAAATATTGAATGATACGTTCTCTCTAAAAGAGTTGGATTTGGATAAGATGCTAATTGGTGCAGATGTTTGCGTCGTGAGCGTAATTTGGGTCTCTGGTCTGTTTATGTCCTCTCCGAAGAAAAGGGTGTCGCTGTCATCAGTGGTATGTATTTTGTAAGTTTTGGCTTCTTTTGTTGGGTTATTGATAACAAGAATTGACAGGTAGGCTTGTTTTGGTGCCTGTTTTGTAAAGCTTACGGTGTATGTATTGTTTGTTTGGGAGAACGTCATCCCGGGAAATTTTTCGATTTGTGAAACTAAAAGATAAGGAGACTCGCTTTTGACTCCAGCAATTTGTGTAATATTTTTTGCAAAGTAAATGGGCGCTGCAACAAGCGTGAGCAGCAGCAAAAATGCCGAAAAGTTTAGACTGATAGTTAGCAGGTGATGCCTCATTCTGTTTAATTTTAAGTTTTAAATTTTAAATTAGTCATGGTCTCTTTCTATTTCTATCTCCTTTTGGATATCCAAAGCCAGAATCCAACTAAAGTTAATTGCAATTATTATTGCAAGCACAGTTATTTGAGGATACATTACTTTTGAAATTGAAGATAAAATAAGAAAAATGGTGACTAGCCACAAAAAGATCATCCAAATTAGTGCCTGGTGATAAAGATGGAAGCTAGACGAGATAAGTTTTTCCAGATTGAGATTAACAAGTTTTTGGTGAAATTTGGGGCTTATATGACTTTCATGGAAAAAGTGCGCTTTTGTTAAAACCATAAGCGTACCCATGGCTGCTGCTATAAACATTAAAAGGTTCGAGTAATTTTCAACTCTTATGTAATCGTACGCAGACGGGTATGTGATACTAGGTAACAAGTTAAGGAAATCTCGTGAGTGTACGTTAAAGTTAATTTTAAAAAAATAGTTTACCAGTAATATCCCAACAATCTTGGACATCATAAGAATCAGTGCTGGGATTATTGCTTCGTCTATCAATTTGACTGTCGATTTCGCAACCATGGAATTGGTATCTAGTATCTAGTATCTAGTATCAATTACTTAGTATCAAGTATTGGTAATTTTTGGTCAGATTTTTTTGGTGTATTGCGAGTAAATCCAACCCAGTTTGCCATCAAAGCTGATTTTGACCCAATCTTCTATTTCCTGTATAACTTCATATGTTGTACCAAGTTCTACCTGGCCAATTTCTTGTGCAGTGTAATCCGGTTCTTTGCGCACTTTTAAAAACCTTTGCGGGGTGTTTAGGATTTCCACTTTTTTGACTTGATCGGATTTTTCTTGGCTTTGCTGATTTTTTGCTGTTTGTGAGGCTAGCGTAACATTTGCTACTAGTTTGTAATTGTTTGAATTCTTAATTGTAAATTCTCTATCAAAGTAACCTGTATTAGTAATTAAAACCTTATGGTCGCCATTGTCCAGGTCGTTTATCAAAATTGGTGACTTACCTTGGTACTGCCCATCTATTGTGACTTCGGAATTAGGTGGATTTGTGGCTATAAAAACATCGTTTTTGCCTTCTGTTAACCATAAGACCTCACCACTTTGTGCAAATAAGCTGTTATTAAGATCACGATTTACAACAGTCAGGGCGCCATTTTTGAGTTCAACTTTGTCAACATATACGGCTTCCGATGCAGAAACTTTGATGGTATGTGTGCCATCTTGTAGTTGATCTGAGAAAAAGGGAGTTTTGCCTAAATGTTTATTATCTAGAAATACTGAAGCTTGGGGGTTTGTGGTCACTTGGAGTGCAGCTTGTTTGGTTCTACCTATTGCACTGCAGCCGGGCAGAATCAGAACAAGCGACAAACAGCAAATTAAGAGTGGTAAATTTTTTATGAAATTCTTAGCCTCGGCTACGGGTTTAATGGTTTCAGTTGATAAAGATAGCATTGAATTAAAAATAACAAATAGAAGTTAAAGAGTCAAAATTCAATATATATGTTATAGGTCTATCTTTTTTGTCTGTATGAAATTTGATTTTTAAGTGTAAGTGTGATAGAATGCTCGTTTGAAAATCCTCACTATGGGCTTAAACACCCATGACTTCCCTTCTTATTCTATTCGGGTTGTCGTGTAGTTTTTAGCCCAGAGACAAGGATTTTTAAATGAAAGTAAATAAACATATAAAAGCTTTCAAAAAGCATATTTTAAGGCTAAAGCGTAAGGGTATACGCCATGCTCGATTTGTCGTTTCCAGAAGTCGAGTATCAAGAGTCGCGCGTAAATACTCCAAAATGGAGGCTAAGGATGCCATTAATCGTGCTTATAGGTATATCCGAGGACAAATTGTCATAAGACCAAGGCTGGTTCTTGCATTTAAGGTTGTTTTAGTGCTTTTGGTTGTGCTTGCAGCTTCCATTCAAATTTCAAAAGCCTTAAGTGATAAAAAGGGTAAAATTAAGGTTCAAGGCCAAGCAATATTAATAGCTGAAGCCAGTGAGCCCATTGATGAAACTGTGGAGATATCTTCTAATGTTAGTTCAAAACTATCCCCATTTGCGTATGTAAATCCTGTTGAAGATGCTATGATCTCGCAAGGATTTACTTCGTACCATAGAGCTTTAGATATGGCTACCAGTTTAGGCTCACTTATAAAACCAATCGGTAATGGGGTTGTTGAGTATGCGGGATTCAGTGCTGACGGCAAGGGGAATATTGTTGTTGTTGACCATGGCGATGGGTTAAAAACACTTTATGCACATATGGGTAAAATTGAGGTTGGTATCGGGAACTATGTTAATGTTGGTACTACTTTGGGTACAGTCGGACTAACGGGCCGAACAACTGGTGCGCACTTGCATCTTGAAGCATATGATCGCGGCGTTGCAATGAATCCTGTTAGTATTTTGCCTTAAGATCACGAATCCAAGGATCTAAGTTTAAACTCTTTCCCTTCATCTTTGTCATCTTCTGTAGCCCAGGTATCTTCAATTTTTTCTGTTAGCTCCTCTATTAAAATTTTAAACTCTAAAGGGTTGCCAATATTTTCAATTACAATTTCGCGCTGGTCAAAGCCAGCTGTGATTATAACCAAGTGACCAGTGTTGAAGACAAACCTTTGGAAAAAAGACTGCTCAACTGTGACATGGGTTATTGCGGTTAAGGGAGCAGTTACAATTTTTCTTGAGAATATACCTCTGACTATTACAAATCTGCGGTTAGTTAGAGCATAGGTAAAAGACTGCTTCATACGAATAAGGTGAGAATATTTTGGGGTATTGTAGATTAAGAGAAAGAGTGGAATGAAACCAAAATACTTTAGCCAAGAATAATTTGGGATAGTAATAATGCCGAAAAACATGAAAATGGCAATATAAGTTAAGATTAGTGGTACGATAAGCAGAAAAAACAGGTTAATATAAAAGTATCTTTTGCCAATACTCGTTACATAGACAACCTCTTCACCTTTGGATAGAAGTTTTGAAAGCCTTTTTTTTTGACCTTTGCTTGGAGGGTTTATTATCACTGCAACTTTAAGTTTAGCTTTTAGTTTGAATGGCGACAAGTTTTGCCGCAATTTTCGACAAAACGTATAGCAAGGATTAAAATTGTTTTACTGCCTATGGTCTCTTCTGATGTGCTTTGGGTCCATGGTAGGCAAGTTAAACTATGGAGGATACAAATGCCGGTGGAATATTTTCAAAAATAGTTATTGCTATATTTATTCTTGCCATTTTGGACTTAGTTTTTATTAATTGGTGGATACTTAATAAATCAGAATCTCGCGTCACCCAAGTTATAGAGAATACAAATACTACCAAAGATGCTGGTGCCGACTCTTCTCTACCGATTACCGAGCAAATTCACGAAAATGACGAAAATAGTTCAGCTAAAAATGCGGACCTTGAACCATCCCCAAGCCCAGTTTCGAGCACATCCAAATCAGTATCCGAAACAGTAATAATTCAAACCCCAAACAGGGAGATTTTTATACCGCTTGGGAGTGGTCAATCTACTAATACCAGCTTCGCAGATTTGGCTGGTCTTGAGGTTAATATTGACACAACTAAATATAGTGCAATTGACAGTGTGACATTTGAGGCCTCTATATGGGTTGAGGGTGGTAATGGCCGTGCTTGGTCGCAAATTAGAAATGTTTCGGATAATAACCCTCTTATTGAATCACAAATATCGAATCCAACATCAACACCAACACTCAAGACTTCCGGAAAAATCCCAATGCCGAGTGGTTCAAAAACTTATCGTGTCCAAGCTAAAACAGAAATTGAGCAATATCCTGCTCATGTTGATAATGCCCGGTTGAAGATAGTACTCAGGTAGTGTTTAGTATTCGCCCATTCCGCCTGGCGGCATCATTGGAGCTTTTTCCTTTTCCGGGAGATCAGTAATTAAGGCTTCAGTCGTTAGAATCATCATAGCTGTCGATGATGCGTTTTGCAGGGCGAGTCTAGTTACTTTGACAGGATCAATAACACCTGCTGTTACCAGATCTTCGAACTTGCCAGTCAGGGCATTTAACCCGATGTTTCCAGTTGCCTTTTCGACTTCCCTAACAACCCAACCACTATCCATGCCTGCGTTTTCGGCAAGTTTGGCTAAAGGTTTATTCAACGCATCCTTGACAATTTCTACACCAATTCTCTCGTCAACTTCGCTCGTTGAGGCGATGAGTTTGTCTAATATTTTGCCTGCCCGAATAAGCGATACTCCCCCACCAACGACATAACCTTCCTCAACTGCAGCTTTGGTTGCATGGACTGCATCGTCGACTCGTTCTTTTTTCTCTTTTAGTTCAATTTCGGTTGCGGCCCCAACATTTATGACTGCAACTCCACCGGAAAGTTTGGCAAGCCTTTCTTCGAGTTTTTCGCGGTCAAATTCACTGTCGGTTGTCGCCAATTCATTCTTAATTTGTTTAATACGGCCATCAATTGCACTCTTTGTGCCTTTTCCACCAACAATAATTGTATTTTCTTTATCGGATATTACCTGGTCTGCTTGACCCAAGTCCTCAATTGTGACCGATTCAAGCTTGCGCCCTAAATCCTCTGAGATAACATTACCACCGGTTAAGGTGGCTAAGTCCTCAAGCATTTCTTTCCTGCGGTCGCCAAATCCTGGGGCTTTTATTGCAAGAACATTAAAGGTGCCACGGATTTTGTTGACAACTAAAGTTGCAAGTGCTTCGCCTTCTACTTCGTCGGCGATAATTACTAGGTTTTTGCTGACTTTTACAAAATTTTCCAAGAATTGAAGAAGGTCGTTAAGTGAAGCTATTTTTTGGTCGGTAATTAAAATGTGCGCATCTTCGATGATTGCTTTCATTTTGTCGGCATCCGTGACAAAATAAGGTGATACAAATCCCCTGTCGAATTCCATACCTTCCTTAGTGTCGACAGACGTTTCCAGCCCTTTTGATTCTTCCACGGTAACGACACCGTCCGGACCAACTTTTTCCAAGGCTTCGGCTATCATTCGACCTATAGTATCATCAGCCGCTGAAATGGTGGCTATTTTTTGGATTTCACCCTGATCTGCAACCTTTTTGGCCATCCTTTTCAATTCTGTGACAACTGCATCGGTTGCTTTTTCAACACCTTTTTTGAGAATCATCGGGTTTGAGCCGGCTGTAACATTTTTGAGACCTTGATCGACAATTGCCTGGGCAAGAACTGTGGCAGTTGTAGTCCCGTCTCCGGCTACATCGTTAGTTTTGCTGGCCGCTTCGCGAACTAGTGCTGCGCCCATATTTTCGAAAGGGTCTTCAAGCTCGACTTCTTTGGCAACAGAAACACCATCGTGGATAACGTTTGGAGCACCCCACTTCTTGTCCAACGCCACATTTCTGCCTTTAGGGCCAAGTGTAGTTGCGACAGCTGCCGAGAGTTTATCTACTCCAGCTTTCAGTTTTGTTCGTGCTTCTTCTGCGTATAAAAGTTGTTTAGCCATATCAATTAAATTTTAAATTTAAAATGCAAAGTTCAAAATTGCGGAGGCTAACTTTGTTAGCTTTTATTTTAGAAAGTTCTAATTTTTGATTTGTAATTTTGACTTTTGATTTTTGCATTTTGACTTACTTTGCAACTATTGCCATTAAATCGTCGAATTTGATCAAAAGTAGTTCCTTGCCTTCAACCTTGATTTCATTACCGCCCCATTTTTTGTAAACAACCTTATCTCCCACTTTGACCGGGCATTTGATGGTTTTGCCTTCTTCCGTGGCGTCGGGCCCGCAAGCTAAAACTTTTCCTTCTTGGGGTTTTTCTTCGGCAGATTCCGGAAGGACAATTCCAGAGGCAGTTTTAGTTTCTTTAGGAGCAGGTTCTATTAAAACGTATCCGGCTAGTGGCTTTATCATGTTAATTGTTAATCGTTTATTGTTTATTGCTAATCGGGACAGTTTAGAGCAAAAGTCACACTTCGTTCTACTCAGTGTAAACAAGCAGTTACGGAATGTGACTGCTAATATGATATCAAACTTTTTTTGTTTGTCAAGCCCCATACTTGTGTGAGGCTAGAGACCCTAAGTTAAATCGAAGGGTCAAAATGTTGACTATTTTCCGGCGTTGCAAGTGAAAGGCCTAGTTCTGCGAGCTTTTCTTCAATTTCCTGAACACTTTTTTCACCTAAATTGCGCATGCTCAAAAGCTCATCTCTTGTTCTCATCGCCAGAGTTCCTGCCTCTTCTACTGAGGGCAAATTTGTGCTGAGGGCATAGAAAACGTGGCTTGTGTTAAAAGGATAGGCATCTAAACTGTTGCGATAATTGCCAGTTGACCTTCTTATACAATTCCTTGCACGGGTTGACAAGGAGAGAACACTTATTGGGATTTTCTCTGCATCAGTTAAGTCCAACATGTTTATGATGTACCGCTCCTTTTGAGTAATTATGTCTGTTATTGCTCTTACTAAAGGCATAAGCTTTTTCATGTTCGTGCATAGGCATACCTGTATAAAGGTACCAACTCAAAAATTTGTACACGGTTCTTATTGGGGCTCCCTTTGCGCCAATAGTTTGATCCGTAAATCTTTCTAGCGGGATATCATGAGTTTCAGAATTTAACTTTTGGTACTTTCTTCTTAAATAAGCTGATCTGCTCTCCCCTTCTTGTCTTTCAAAACCGAGAGCAATTTCGCCGCCAGCCTGCTTCTTTCTCTCTGCTAATTGGGTAGACATAAGCGTCAGGTGTGCATCGAGAATAGACCTGTCAGGATGATCTTTGGGAAGATTTACAATGTCTCCTTCAATAAACTCGACTACTCTTTCTAGAGTCATTAAGCGCGTAGTTTAGTTTGCTATGAGTCTAATGTCAAGGGTGACCATGGTGGGGTACCCAGTACAAAAACGGTTCTTTAGCACCAGCTTGCAGGGCCTTACGGAACGAATCACTGACTTTGCCAGAGACACTCAAGACCTTTTGATTTTCTATGGCAATCCATTTACCGGCAAAACGATCAAGCTCTGTTGGTTGGCTCAATGCCCAAACAACATCAGGATCAGACTCTAGATCGACTGCTTCAGGTGATACTGATTTTGAGTTGGCTCTCTCGACCATTTTCGACCATTTTAGTTTATGGTCAAAACATTTTCAATAGAAGAGACTTGCTTTTTTGTAGTTGCTGTTATGCAGAACCACTACAGCGATTTTATTTAGCAGACTTTGGCATAATAACACCTGCTGAGATTGCAGAGCCGATACCGGGGGCACAGATAAGAAGTGGCTTGTTTGGGTCGAGCTGACCTTCTCTTGCCAAATGCTGCCAAATAACCAAAGAGGTGCCTGAACTGCTGTTAGAACGTTCGATTTCTCCAAGAAGGAAGTCCGGTATCAGTAAACCTTTGAGGCTGTCTATTCCTTCGGCCTGCCGCTGGAAACCCTCGTTTACCCTTTTGCTTGGTTGGTGCATAACTGCTTGTTCTACATTTATGCCCTGTGCTTGTGCTCTTTCAACAACATCTCTTATAACTGCAATTGTTTCGGGAACAAAAAATCTGTAAGTTCCCTTTCCATTCATCGACGAAGGCATGCCATTTTCTGGTCTTTGGATATCGAGAAAAACACCGTTTCTGGTGATTGAACTGATTTCCCTGCCTGTTTTTGTTGTTGAATCCCCCCTTCTGCCGTCATCAAATGTGTAGTGAGCCGGGATAGCGCTTTCGTCTGTTGGTATCAGCGAATAATCGGGATAAAAGCGGATGGGTGCTTCGTCGTAGATAATATGCATTCTGGGTGCTACCACCTCAAAATCCGATGTATTGAAGGCAATGGCCGCAAAGTCATCACCAAAAATGGCCGGCAGACTTAAGGCCGAATCCACTAAAGTGCACTGGATGGGTTTAACGTGATGGCTTAACGGTTCCAGAGCTAAAACAATCACATGTTTGTCCTTCACTCCGGGGTCTGCCAGAGTATCGACGACCGCTGCAATTGCACCTGCGCAAGCAACGCGATACGGTTTTGAAGCCGTAGTTTCCGGATCAAGACCAGCCCGTTCTATCACTTTTTTACCGATATCTTCAGGCAGAGAAGCGGAGGTGTCCAGCAGTACGTTTACCGCATCCCAGCCTTGTTTTTCCATGAGAGAAGTTACAAGATGAGCTCCGATTTGGGTTGTTCTTTCTATGATTTGTGCATAGTTTTGGGTGAGTTCCCATGAAGCACGTCTTACTGTAAATCCTGTCGCTTCCAGAAGTTTTTCGGCATTTTTGACATCCTCTGGGTTGGCATTTGTGCGTACTTTGAATTCATAAAGCAGATCATCGTTTGTAACTCTTGTGCCACAGGCAACGCTGGCAAGGGTTGCCGGACCGAATTCGGTAATCTCGACTTTTCTGGATTCCGCCTCGGCAGTAAAGCGACGTTCGCCTCTAGGGTCTTGGTTTTTGATGTGCGCTTCTACCATTTTTTTTACCAAACGCGCAAATGATACCAGAAAATTATCTTTTTGTCTTGGCAACAGCTTCCATGAAAGCCATATATAAAGGATGGGAGTGAAGCGGGCGGGATTTTAATTCGGGATGAAACTGAACACCTATAAAAAACGGGTGGTCTTTTAATTCAATAGCTTCTACAAGATCATCATCTTTGGTAGTGGCAGAAATTATCAATCCTTTATCTTCCAGAGTTTTTCTATACTCATTATTAAACTCATAGCGGTGTCGATGACGCTCTGAGCCTGTTGTTGCTTTATAAGCTTTTTCAAAATTAGTGCCTTTTCTGGCCTTCCATTCCCAGGCACCCAATCTTTGTGTTCCACCAAGGTTATGATATTTAACAAGATCCTTTTGTGCTTCCATGACATGGATTATTGGATGTTTTGTCTTGGGATTAATTTCTGTGGTATTGGCATCTTTCATATTGCAAACATTTCTTGCAAATTCAACCACTGCCTGTTGCATGCCGTAGCACAAACCGAAATAAGGGATTTTTGCTTCACGGGCAAATTTGATGGCTGTGATTATTCCTTCTACGGCGCGTGATCCATAACCGCCAGGAACAACGATGCCGTCGAAACCTGCCAGAATTTTTACACCTTCTTTTTCAATTTGCGTTGAATCTATCCAAGCCAATTTAGCTTTGGTATCGAATTGTGAAGCCGCATGGCGGATCGATTCAATGACGGAAAGGTAAGCATCTGATAAGGTAAAATCACCTGTCGTGAAGTATTTACCTACCATGGCTATCTTGACTGCCTTTTTGGCAGTCAGGGTTCTATTGACCATTATTTTCCAATCGGTAAGATCACTTGTTCTTGGTTTAACAATTAGCTTAGCGAGAATTTTGTCTGATAGTTTTTGGTTTTCAAAATTTAGCGGAACTTGATAAATGCTTTCAACATCAGGTGCGGAGATAATACCTTCCGGCTCAATTCCGCAAGCAATTGCTATTTTACCTTTTCTTTTTTCGTCTACTGCAACTTGTGATCTTGCAAGAACAAAATCCGCGTGTATACCGGCTTGTGCGAGCTGTTGGATAGACATCTGTGCAGGCTTACTTTTCATTTCCCCTATTGATGATGGAATCGGAAGATAAGTTAAATGGATGTGCAACACATCGTTTGGATTTTGAAGCTTCATTAAACGATTTGCCTCCAGAAATAAAAGATTTTGATACTCACCTACTGTTCCACCTATTTCAAAGAGGATAATTTCAGCGTTATTAACTTTTGCACAATTCTCAATCCTTGCAATAATTTCGCGCGGAGGATCCTGAAAAAATTCTACAGTTTTACCTTCGTAACCGAGAGCACGTTCTCTTTCTATAATAGTTTTGAAAACCTGTCCGGTTGTCATGTAGTTTGAAGCGTTGAGACTTTGATCCAAAAACCTCTCGTAATTACCTAAATCTTGGTCACATTCCATTCCGTCATCAAGAATAAATACTTCTCCATGCTCAATTGGATTGAGAGTTCCAGCATCGACATTTAGGTACGGATCGGCTTTTATGGCCGTTACCCGAAAGCCCCGAGATTTCAAAAGAAGAGCTATTGAGGAGGTTGCTACACCCTTTCCTATTCCAGATATTACACCACCAGATACAAAAATTACTTTAGTATTCAAAAATAAAAATCCTCCTTCACCTAAATGGTTTCAGAGGACATTCCCGAAATATATTTCGAGCCCGCTTGGATTATCTCAAAAATTAATGATTTTTGTCAATATATTATTGATTTCAATTTTATTTTATATTTTTTTAGAATAATTGTTTGTGTCTTTTTTGGGTGGAAAAAGAGCTGTGTATCTGTTATTTTTTCGATTGTGATCTTTGTGCGCATATAGGATAGCTGGAAAGATTTTGTAAATTTTTCCAGAGGTAACAAGTAACAAGTGACATGTAACATGTAATAAATTAGTTTAAAAATGTGTTTCCTAGCTAATATTTCGCCTCTCGCCTCTGGTTTCCAATTCGGCAAATACTGTCTTACCCATATATTTGATCGTATGAATTTTTGATAAGTATTGCCGCGATCCCAAATTGGTTTCATTTGTGCAATTTCGTGCGCAATGTAAAGATTTTGATCTGGTATCGTTAAATTTGACTCATCAATAAATATGTTTAGACAAGCTTTGTTATTTTGCTTTTTTGACTTTGGCGATCTTTTAAATGGAAATAGTGCTATGTTCAGAATAAATCTTGTTGTCCACAGTTTATTTTGAGAAGTTACTATAAGAAGGTCTATATCGTCATTTTTTGTGCTATTTTTCATTGCTAGAGCACCTGTTATTGCCACTAATTTCACACCTGGAACTCGCTTAATAATTGTCAAAAATAATTCTGCTCGCGAACGTTTTAGGTTTGAATAAATCTTTCTTTTACATCGCATTAAGACGTTTTTTTGCTTGCCGTGAAGAAAATATAACTTTTTAGCGTTTCCAATCTTGTTTTCTTTTATGAGTTGCTTGAGAGCACTGTTAAAACTTCTTGTACTCTTTAGGGGTGAGGTGAGATACAATTTTATCTCTTCTTCATATAACGGGTAATCAAAAATATCGTGGTATGCAAGTGCAGCTAAAATTGACTGCTTAATATTCATGGGAGAAATATATAACAGAGAAGGCTAAGAGTAAATAAGTGTGAACTTACTGAAAGTTGTATTTTTTGAGAATGTTCGTGACATTGGTTGCCGTAGTTTTAAGTGAGTCTGCAGCAGATCTTCCCGATAAATTCTTATTTATGGCGTCTTCATAAGCCTTTATTATCTGGTCATTTATTCCCTCGTCGAATGTACGCGATGCCATAGGAAATGATTTCATATAGGGAGCGTCGGTAACGTAGGATCCTACGAATGCATCTGATGACAGTGTTTTTGCAAGCGAAAGTTTCGGATAAATTTCACCAAAAATTCTGCCAGGTGATTTTCTGGCTTCATCGTAGAATTTTATAAGAGTCTGATCTTCCTGCAAATATTTAATAAACTTCCATGCTTCTTCTTGATTTGCAGATTTTGATGATACACCCAGTGCCCAATAGCTCGCCCATGTAGTTTTATTTTCATCTAATTGTGGAATAGGAGCAATTTTAAAATTAAGTGTAGGGTTTGCCTCTTTAATTTCTGCAGCTCTCCAACTAGGACCGAAATACATAGCAAGATTACCACCAATAAATGCAATAGTTGATGAAGGCTGAGATTCATCCCAAACACGATTATCACCTTTTGCGAACCTAGTGTAATATTCGAGTGTATCTGATGATCTTTGATCAGTTGGATTCTTAATGTCCCCATTGTTTTGAAGAATCATGATGCCAAGGATGTCTGAATAGTGATCAACATTAGAGGCTGTACCTATTGCAATCCCAGCTGTTCTGATATTGCCATCTGGTCCTTTTACAGTAAGTTTTGCTGCAGTTTGAGAAAGTTCTTGCCAGGTTGTAGGTGGGGATGCTATGCCTGCTGCTCTAAAGATATCTTCATTCCAATATAAACCTAAACCATCTATACCTGTTGGCAAACCAATAAATTTTTTGCCTGTGTTTCTCAAGTCCTCAAAAATCACAGGAAAATAATTCTCCTTAATATCTTTTTGGGAAACAATGCTTGTTGGCAGTTCTGAAAGCTCACTTGCGAGCATCGCTGTCCAAGTGTTGTGGAAGACGAAGATGTCTGGGCCTTTGCCAGATGCGATTTGAGATTGTAATGATTCTCTATACTTTTGCGGATTTTTCATATGATAAGTAATAGTGACGTTAGGATGATCTTTTTTGTAGTCGTTTATTATTAGGTTATTAACATTTGCAGATTCCCATAATCCCCAAAATGTTAAAACAACTTCTTTATCATTATTGCCTATTGGCAATGACTTGCAGGAAGAAAGAATAATTGATGCAAGAGCGACAAAAAACAGCTTAGAAAGGAGAGTTTTTTTCATGGCCATAGGAAAATATCGTAATCACTTTTATAATAACATAAGATCAATGAAGATATTTGTGCTTTACCATAAAAAAATACGAAATTTAATAAAGAAAAGAAAGTATTTTGTATCTATTATAGGCTTATTTCTAGTTAGCGCAATAATTATCTCTTTTTATCTATTATTATTTACTTATTATGACAAACATGTTTTACCAAACACACACTTTTCTCACTTTTCGTTAGGTGGAAAAAACAGGTCTGAAGTTGAAGTTATAGTTGATAGAGCTATTGAGGTATATGGCCGTGAGAAAGTTGTCGTTGCATATGGTGAAAATAAGCATGAGTTTAGTTTGGACGAGCTTGGTGTTTCTTTTGATAGTCACGAGGTTATTGATGAAATATTCACGCGATATCAAAACCAATCGATTTTGGAAAGCTTATCTAATTTACATATCAAAAAGCATATTAATAGCAGCTACTTTATAAATTCTAAAATATTTTTCACTGCTATTGAATCTAAGTTTGGCTATCTCGACAAAAGTGCAATAGATGCAAGCATTAATTTTAGTTCTACTGGGATACAAAAAATAGCATCTGAGGAAGGAAACACTTTTAATAGAAGTAAATTGATTGCCGAGTTTAAAAACAACTTAGATAATTTACAAACTAATGAGATTCAGTTACAAGTGATGACGGGTGAACCAGCAATACCTGATTCTGCAGTCGAAAAAGCATATGAAGCTGTTCAAAAACTTGAAGGGCTAAAAGTTACACTTTTTTTTAGATACGATAAATGGATAATTAGTGAGAAAAATTTTTATGACCTTTTAAGATTTTATCCTCAAGGTCAAACCTCTATTGAGTTTGCCCAATTTGATTTTGATAATCCGTTCATAATTAAGCGTGCAGCTATCGGCGATTTCCAGTATCGAGATTTAAACCTGACATTAAATAACAAAAAGGTTGATGAATTATTAGCTTCCATTTCTGAAGTTATCAACAAAAGTGCCCGAGATGCGACTTTACGCTTTGAAGGGGGTAAGATAATTGAATTTGCCAGCGCCCAAGACGGACAATCATTAAAAAATGATGAAGCTAAAAAACTGATAGTTCAGAAAGTTGCTGAAGCTCTTGAAAATAATAATAAAAATATCTCCATTGATTTACCTGTCGTTGTGACAAAGGCAAAATTTGCCAATGAAGAAATAAATAAATTAGGAATTCGCGAACTCATTGGTAGTGGTGTTTCATATTTCGCAGGTTCAATTCCAAACAGAATCCACAATATTGCACTTGGCGCAAGTTTGATAAATGGAATACTTATTAAGCCCGGTGAAACGTTTTCTTTTATTGGAGTCGTTGGTCCTGTATCTGCAGAACAAGGTTTTAAGCAAGCATATGTAATCAAATCTGGCAGGACTGTTTTGGACGATGGGGGTGGTATCTGTCAAGTTTCTACTACCGTATTTAGAGCGGCGTTAAATTCTGGACTTCCTATACTTAAAAGAACTGCTCATGCGTATCGAGTATCATATTATGAGCAAAAAGGCTTTAAAGCGGGGTTAGATGCTACAATTTTTTCTCCTACTGTTGATCTGCAATTTAAGAACGACACAGATCATCATGTTTTGATTCAAACTACAGTTGACAGGTCTAACTCAAGACTCCAGGTGGATATTTACGGCACTAATGATGGCAGGAGGACCGAGTTATCAGAACCAATTGTAACTAACATTATTCCTGCACCTGAGCCAATATACCAAGATGACCCAACACTTCCAAGGGGCACTATAAAGCAAGTGGATTATGCCGCCGCCGGTGCTACATCTGTATTTGGAAGAAAAGTCTACAAAAATGGTCAAGTTATTATTGATGATACATTTAAGTCTATATTTAGACCCTGGCAAGCTGTATATCTAGTTGGTACTGCGGGATAGTTAATAGTACGTGATACACTGAATAAAAGTGAAAAAGGATCTTGCTTTAATAGGTGGCTTATTTTTGGTGATAATTGTTCTTTTAATTTTTGGTAAAGGGTTTACTTCTGCTGGTTTAGTTAATAAAAGTTTACCTAAAACCAATGCCTCTAAATCAGCTTCTATAAAAGATACAATTAATATTCGCAACAGTACTTTTAGTGTGGAAATCGCAGATAGCCAAAGTGAGAGAGAGAAAGGTTTGTCTGATCGTGAGAGCTTACCGATTGATCATGCAATGCTATTTGTATTTGAAAAGAGCGATATATATTCCATCTGGATGAAGGATATGAGATTTGCAATAGATATCATCTGGATTGATAAAAATAAAAAAATTGTTGACATATCAGATAAAGTAGCACCAGAACCAAATAAGAATGACCGAGATCTAACAATTTATACGCCTAAGGGTGATAGTAAATACGTTTTAGAAATTAATGCAGGGCTTGCTTCACTTAATAATATTCAAATTGGCGATAGTGTAGAATTCTAACATTATGAATATTCTAGGAATTGAGTCCACATGTGACGAAACTGGTGTGGCAATCGTACGTGATGGTCATGAAATACTTGTTAATATTCTTTCTTCTTCTGTTGAAATGCAAAAAAAATATTCGGGTGTGCTACCAGAGGTAGCGGCCAGGGAACAGGTTAAAGTAATTATTCCTCTAATTTCAGAGGCAGTTAAAAAAGTCTCTGTCGACAAGATTGATGCTATTGGCGTTAGCTATGGCCCAGGCCTAATCGGTCCTTTATTGGTTGGTGTTGAAAGTGCAAAGGCGTTGGCGTATGCATGGAATAAGCCGCTCATTGCAGTTAACCATTTAGTCGGCCATTTTTACTCGAATTGGTTAGATGGGGATCGCGATATTTTATTTCCTGCCGTTGCACTCATCGTTTCCGGCGGCCACACGGATTTACTATTTTTTAAAAATACAAATTCACACAAGTTACTTGGCAGTACTCTGGATGATGCCGCGGGGGAGGCATTTGATAAGGTTGCAAAAGTGCTAGGGCTGGGATACCCCGGCGGGCCTGCTGTTGAATCATGTGCCGAAAAGTATACAAGAAATGGCGATGTTAATCCGTTTCCTAAGCCGATGTTAAAATCTGGCGATTACAATTTTTCTTTTTCGGGACTCAAAACTTCTGTTGTTAATTATTTAGAGAAAAATAAAAATTTTTCTAAGGATCATGTTTGTTATTTTTTTCAGGAGGCGGTAGTAGATGTGCTGGTTAGTAAAACGCTAAAGGCCGCCGGCGAGTACGGTGCAAGTAGAATTGTTGTTGGCGGGGGAGTCTCTGCTAACAGCCGGTTGAGACAGATATTCGACGAGAGAGATAACGGATTATCCGTGATGTTTCCAAGGAAAAATTTTAGTGTAGACAACGGAGCAATGATAGCCGCGGCCGCTTTTTATAATAGGAATATCGTTGACCCCTTAAGTCTTTCTGCCGACTCCGGCTTACACTTTTAAAAGTTAATCAGCATCAAATAAGTTTTCCACAGGACTCAGATTTTGCACGTGGGAGTAAATAAATATTTTTTAATTTCAATATATTTCCCTCACGTGAAAGCATTCAAAATATCACGCGAAAAATATTGTCGATGGGTTAATATATAATTACTTGTTGAAAGAAAACAATTTAGAATATATTTTTTAACATGGATAAAAATCAGGAATCAGATATATATAAATTTTGGCAAGGGAAAATGCTTTTTTCTTTTGACCCGACTACTTCAAAAAAAATATATTCACTATTGATGCCGCCGCCAAACCTCACCGGCGAGTTGCACCTTGGCCATGCTCTTCAGCACTCTATAATGGACGCCGTTGCAAGATACAAGCGGCTTTCCGGATACGAAGTCTTGCTTTTGCCCGGCGTGGATCATGCGGGCATACAGTTTGAGGGTACACTGGATAAAAAACTTTCTAAGGAGGGTAAACATAAAAAATCTTTGGGACGCGATAAATGGCTGGAGGAAGCATGGAAATTTAAAGAAGAAATTTATAAATCATTTCATGATACTTGGACAATATTTGGAATTTCCGCTGACTGGTCTAGAGAAGTTTTTACTTTAGACGAAGGACCTAGACAAGCAGTTTTTGAAGAGTTCAAAACATTTTGGGAAAAGGGCTTAATATACAAGGGACCGTATATCGTCCAGTGGTGTCCTAAGTGCAATACGGCAATAGAGGATGTGGAAATGGAGTACGAAGAGAGGAGCGAAAAGCTGTACTTTGTAAACTATAAACTGGAAACATTAAAAAAGAAACGGGAACATGAATTTATTACTGTTGCAACTACCAGACCGGAAACAATATTTGCGGATGTGGCAATCGCAGTTTATCCAAATCACCCAAAGTATAGTAAATCAGTCGGCGGTAAAGTAGAGAATCCGTTAACAGGACGGCTAATGTTAGTCCTTGCGGACAAACGGGTAGAAAAAGGCTTCGGAACCGGCGCTTTAAAAATTACTCCGGCACATGACCTTCTTGATTATGAAATCGGACGAGACAATCATTTGGAGATTATATCGGCTATCAGTAAAGAGGAAAAACTCACAGAAATTTGCGGCAAATTTTCAGGATTAAAAGTACAAGAGGCTCGGGAAAAAGTTGCAGAAAAATTGAGGGCCTTGGGGGCTATCGAGAAGGAAGAAGACTATGTCCACAATGTTGCGGTTTGCGAAAGATGCAAAAGTGTTGTTGAACCGCTAATTTCTGAGGAGTGGTTTGTTAAGATGGACGATCTTGCAAAAGAGGCAATAAAAGCGATCAATCGTGATGAGATAAACTTTTTACCGAAAAATTATAAAAAAATATTAATGGAGTGGTTAATAGATATTCACGACTGGTGTATTTCGAGATCACTTTGGTGGGGGCATAGAATACCGGTTTGGTATCACATAAGTGATAAGGGACAAGGGAAAAGTGATAAATCAAAAGGTGCAGAGATAAAAGTATCGCTTGAGTCACCAGGAAAAGGCTGGGTGCAGGATGAGCAGGTATTGGATACGTGGTTTTCTTCAGGACTTTGGCCCTTCGTCGCATTAGGTGCTCCTCAGGGTAAACCGTCGTCAAAAGTTCTATTGCCTATAAATACTGATATGTTTGATAAGTACTTTCCGTGGGATTTTGAGATATCGGCGCCGGAGATTAAATACCTATGGATTGCCAGAATGATTATGCTTTCTGTTTATTTTACAGAGCAAATACCATTTAAAACCATGTTTTTCCATGGAATGCTAAGGGATTTAGAGGGAAGGAAATTTTCCAAATCTTTGGGAAATGGAATCGAGCCACAGTATCTGATTGATAAGTGGGGAGTGGATGCGACGAGGATGGCGCTTTATACCTATGCAATTCCTGGGCGAGACGGCAGGGTCAGTAAGGCAACGATGGACGAGAGAGGAAAGAATTTCAGGAATTTTGGGACGAAGATTAGGAATATTGCAAGATTTGTACTTGAGCTCAAACACGAAACACGAAACACGAAACACGAAACACGAAACACAGATGATTCGTGGATTTTGGATGAGCTTGATAAAACTATTAAGAAGGTCACAAAGCATTTAGATTCGCTTGAACTCCATTTGGCAGTTGACGCGCTTTACGAATTTGTCTGGCACGAATTTGCGGACAAATACATCGAATTGACTAAGGAAAAACGCGATGATGCACAACCGACTTTGGAGCACGTGTTGAAACAGGTATTGATTTTACTCCATCCGTTTATGCCGTTTTTGACTGAGGAGCTTTATCAGAAATTTGATGTCAAGCGAGAAAGTATTATGCAAGAAACGTGGCCTACGGCCACTTGAGATTGATATATTGTTATATTGCTATGTTGATACATTGAAAATCAATTAAACGTGATTATAATCTGACAATATAACCATATAGCTATATAACAATTTCTTGCTATTCCCGTATAATTATCGCCCTTCGATCTTGCTCAGGGCGTCGATTATGCTAATTAACGCATAATCTCCGCCCTACTTCGTTAAAACTTCGAAGGGCTTCGAATTTTGCTAATTACCGCATGCAACCACTGCAGCCACTGAAATAAAGAGGCTGTACTGATTACACTGAGAGATCTTGGCGCCGATTGTTCAAACTATTACTCTTTTTACTTGAAGTTTTTGTTGGGCAAAGTTTATTAAAAGTCCGATTCTATGCTTAGAGGCTTTAAGATAGGAGATTAATTGTGCTTTGTGGATATCTGATAATTCCGTGACTGCTTTAAGCTCCACTAATACCTTTCTATCCACTTCAAAATCCACTTTATCCGTGCCGATGTTTACCCCACTGTAGCTAAGCTTTAATATCTTTTCTCTTTCTACCCCGATTTGATTGTTTTTTAGTTCTATTTCCAGTGCTCGTTGATATATTTTTTCAACGAACCCAGGCCCCAGATGACTGTGTACTTTTATCGCCGCTTTGATTATTTTTTCCGTGAGGTCGCTATGGAGATAATTTTTATTTGCAACCACTGCAACCACAGACTTATTGATTCTTATCAATGTTCTCTTTTTTCTCTTCCGTGCTCTCCGTGGTTACATTTTCAGTGCCTTCTGTGGTTGCAGCTTCGCCTTCGGCCTTTTTTTCTGCTTCGGCTCCCTCTGCCGGAGCTGCACCTTCTGCGGCTGCTTCTGCTTGGGCTTCGGCCTGCTCGGCTTCGATTTCAGCTTCAACTGCTTCCATTTCTTTGGTTACAAGCTCACCGATTTGGGCAACGACAAGCTCTTCATCGGTAATCACTGTGACTTTTGAGCGGTCGACTTTCATGTCTTTAACTTTAATTTCGTCTCCGATTTCGGAAAGATTAGATACATCCACCTCGATATTTTCAGGAAGATCGGCAGGCAGTGCTTCAACTTCGACTTCGGAAACGGGTGTTAGGAGAAGCCCGATTTTCTTTTCGACGGCCGGTGCTTCATCAGTAATTTCCAAAGGAACGTTAACTCTGACTTTTTCTGACAGGTTCACTTGATAGAAATCTATGTGCAGGAGATCGTCGGTTGCCGGGTGGACTTGAGTATCCTTAACAAGAACCGGTTTTTTCTGATCTCCAATGCTAAGTGCAATAATTCCTGTTTCGCCGACTTTCTCAAAAACCTTATGAAAGTCAGTCGCTTTAACCTGAACGTGTGTTGTTTTAACCTTATGACCAAAAACGTGCGCCGGAACAAAACCTTCGGCCCGAATGTTTTTTACTTTCTTGCCAAGTATTGTCCTTTGCTGTGCGACTAGCGGTGTTTGTTCCATGATTATTAGTTTATGGATGATACCAAATTTTCTTGCAGTTGTGCAAACATTGGCATTATAGTGGAATCAGTGGCTGAAAATAGTGTTTCGCTAAAAAACAAAATCGAGCGTGAAGTGCTGGATGAGATTATTGAAAGCCTTGGCAATGGTTCCTTGACGGTTGGAGAAGCACAGCAAATAGCACGGGAGACAATTGCAACTATAGACGCGGTTGAGAGACACGAGAAGACAATTGTTGATTTTTATAAGGGCCTTTCCGAGCGGCACAAGCAATTCGAAATTTTGTATACTAAAGTTAAGGGCGATCTTTTGCGTGCGCACGAAGAGACGGCCTTAAAAGATGCGCTTGTTGACAACGCACACAAAATTGCCCAGGGGGCGATAGAAAAGACTGCCGATGAAACAGATATCGATAAATGAAGTTATAGATGCTTTCGGTGAGGAGCCGGTTTCCATTGGAGACAGGCTCAAGGCTTTGGGGTTTGACGATGAAGATACCGCCGGTTTTTCAGAAGAGCTTCTAGGAACACAAGTGTATGCTTCCAGCTTTGTAAAATTTCTGCAGGACAACCGCGAAAAATTAAGTGTTTCGTTTAAGATTCCAGCAAAACAAGTTCCACATGATTTTATTAACCCTTTTGGGGAAGGGGAGGAAACACTTGAGCGAAGACTAATTGCTATTGGGTTTTCGGTGGATGATTTTGGTGGAGTGTTCGAGCGCGATGTACTGGATCTTGAAGTAACCGGTGATGAATTTCAGCAATTTCTGGAAGCTAACAAGGAGAAAATTTTAGGTAAGATTGACCATATGGCTTCTATGGGAGGGGCAAATGCCTGACGAGGAAAATCCAAAACCAAGTTTGGAACAACCTAGAAATGGTAAGGGTGAGACGCTTGGCGATGGATCGCCACGACTTAGTGACGCGGATATGGAGGCAAAGCGTACAGCTCAACGGTTGGCAGAACAAGTGAAAACAGACCAACCGGTCCAAGTAATGGCTGGTCTTGCTGGCGGGGAATCGACTCCAACTGCTGAGCAGCCCCAAGTTCAATTCAAACCCACCGAGATAGAGCATTATGAATCAATTTTATCCTCGCCGAATAAAGATGTACTTGTAGCTGGGCTGGATCCCAATGGGCGTAAGCATTTTGAAGCGTACAAACTACAAAGACAGACCCTTGGGAATATGGAAAATGCTAGTAATGTTTTGCGTGAATTCGAGGGTACTGTTGATGAACAAAGAATAAAGATTGATGAGTGGAATGCAATGGATACACAAGAACTTAAGGATGAATTAGGTCAGTTGAGAGTACAAATTGCTGCGTATCAGGCTGGTCTTAATAACGCCAGATTGGTTCCTGAGAACAGGCCGTTTTTCCAAAGTGAAATTCGCAGGCTTGATCAAGAAAGACGTGATATGAGTGCAGTTCTGCGCAATAAAACGGGTGAGGGCGTGGATATCGACCAAAAGGTGCACGAGGAAAACCGCCGAAAAGCAAGAGAAGAAGCGCAGGAGACAGCCAGAATCAATAGCCTACCTGTTGGAGAACATGAGACAGAGCTA
>Ga0075634_11_pt2 | contig 32521 bp, 41 predicted proteins | sample RifGroA1_FD_68386 | JGI IMG/M metagenome (GOLD analysis project Ga0075634, IMG submission 68386) | Microgenomates (Curtissbacteria) bacterium GW2011_GWA1_40_9
GGGTGTAGATCTGGGTGATGTGAGCAGAGTCAAAATGAACTTATCTGTGACAAGTGACTTTGACCAAATATTCAGGTTTTTGAATGAGATTTACTTGCTGCCCAGAGTTACTACAATAAGCGGATTAGATTTTACCCATGACAGGAGTGGGCTTATTAGTACAACAATGGAAATAAATTCGCTGTGGCAGGAGAGGCCAACCCAATTGGCCTCAGTTGAGGCGCCCTTGCCGGATCTGAGTAAAAGTGAAATTGCACTGCTTAAGAAGATAGAAAATGACGGTTCTGTGGGTACTCCTATTGAAATCCCTGATGTTCCAAGAGGCAAGGCAAATATTTTCGCAACTAACTAGCCTTACTTTTCAAAAGCAATTCAGGTCTGTATTTTTTGGTTCTTTTAAATGACTCTTTTTTTCTCCAATTATTTATTTCTTTATGGTTTCCGCTCAGGAGAACATGCGGCACTTTAAGCCCCTTGTATAGTCTGGGGCGTGTGTATTGCGGGTATTCAAGCAAACCCCTTTCAAAGGATTCATCAAGTGGAGAATGTGGATTAATTACGCCCGGAAGAAGTCGAACGGTTGAGTCGATAATTAGCATTGCAGGTATTTCGCCGCCTGTTGAGATGAAGTCACCCACCGATACAACCTCGTCAGTAAAATTTTCTACCCTAGCGTCGATACCTTCATAATGACCACAGATGATTGCAAGATTCTTCTTTTTCGAATAGAGTTTGGACTTTTTCTGGGTAAACTTTTGCCCAGAAGCTGTAAGAAGGATGGTGTATGGTTTTGGCTGGATTGTGTTTAACGCTGATACAATGGGTTCAAGCATCATTACCATACCCTTCCCCCCTCCGTAAGTTTTGTCGTCTACTTGTTTATGGCGGCCTTTGGCATATTCTCTGATGTTTACAAGATTTATCGTCAAAATTCTTTTGTCGAGTGCTCTTTTTAGTATACTCTTTGAAAAAACGCCCTCAAATACTTCCGGGAATAAGGTTAGAATATGAACTGTCACAACTCCTGGACTTCGATATTGACGAATAGGCCTTCTTTTATGGCTCTAATTTTGACCAGGTTTTTGATGGCTTTGACCATTTTGCCACTCTTGCCTATGACTTTTGCTATGTCATCTTTGGGAACGGAAACCAAAAATCGATAGTATTTGCCATCAACCTCTTTTTCTATTTTTATTTTTTTCAGGTCAGAAACTAATGGTTCCAGCAAAGTTTTAAGTAAATCTTCCATATGTCTGTGTTTTTGTGTCTGGTAAAGTTAATCTGATTTTTCTGTTGAGACTCTGTATTTGAGCCTTCTTGATTTTGATTCTCAACTTTTGCATTTTGGTTCTGGGCTGGTTGAGATTGTGCTTGCTGATTTGGCGTAGATACTGCAGGTTTGTCTTTTGTTTTTCTTTCTTTTTTTGGACGAGGAGGCAACTTGCCATTTTTTAGTATATATTTAACCGTTGGGCTCAGTTGTGCTCCATTTTTTTGCCAGTAAGAAATTCTGTCCTTTTTGAGGACAATCTGTTTTGTTGGTTCCAAGTTCGGGTTAATATTTCCTACTATTTCTAAAAATTTCCCGTCACGTTTAGACTTTTTGTCTTGAGCAACAACGCGGTATGTACGTTGATGTATTTTTCCAACTATTGATAACCTTATTATTGTACTCATAATCTCAGGTAGCAATTATCTCAAAGTGTTTCATGTAATATCAAGTTTTAACGTCAACTTTGGCAGACTTGATTTTTGCCAATGCATCTTGAGCCGCTTTTTGTGCTGCTTCCTGCTTATTTTTACCTACACCCTTTCCGAGAAGTTTAGTTTTTAAGTAAACACCCATTTCAAAGTTTCTTGCATGGTCGGGGCCCCAGGATGAGATTAAATTGTAACTTGGAGACTCGTGATACCTTTTCTGTAAGGCTTCCTGAAGCTTGGATTTATTGTCTATGACAGCGCTGATGATCAACTTTTTCCAGTTTAAGAGAATAGTTTTGGTTATGAACTGTTGCACGGGTTCTATGCCCTGATCCAAGTAAATTGCCCCTATCAGGGCTTCGAATGTGTTTGCAAGAATTGATTTGTTTGTTCTTCCACCGGTATCTTCCTCTCCTTTTGAGAGGAGCAGGTAAGAACCTAAATTAAGATCTTTGGCAAGGCTTGCTAAGGTCTCTGTTCTTACCAGGGCTGCCCTATATTGTGTTAATTCTCCTTCCGGACTTTGGGGCAGTTTTCCGAATAGATGCATTGAGACGACGAGCGAAAGTACACTATCTCCAAGAAATTCCATGCGCTCGTTGGATTGGCCCTGGAAGTCTTTATGTTCGTTTAGGTACGATCGGTGAATGAAGGCATTTTTCAGCAAATTTTGGTCTTTGAACGAAATTGAAATTTTATCTTGAAGTTCGGTTAAATTTGGTTTTTGAAGCGATGAAACACTTTCGGGTTTAGATTGTCTTGTTGATGTTTTCATAAACATAGGCAACAAGGTCTGAAACTTTTACAAGGTCTGCTGCTTTCTCTTCTGGAATTTTTATGTCGTATTTGTATTCTATAGCAGAAATAAGGTCATCAATTTCAAGGTCGGTTATATTCAGATCCTGATCAAGCTCCATATCTTCTTCTATGTTTTCATGCTCGATACCAAATTGTTTTTCGATTATAGCCTTAATTTCTTCTAAAATTTCTGTGTCTGTCATAATTAGTTTGTGGTTATTAGTTCATAGTTCTTGGATATTTTAACTTTTCAATTTAGTTTCGATTATAGAACCCAAAACACCGTTTATGAAGCTAGGAGAATTGTCTGTGCCATATTCTTTGGCAATTTCAACAGCCTCGTCCACTATTACTTTATATGGTTCTTTCTGACCTTTGTAAAGAAGTTCCCATGTTGCAAGTCTTAGGATTGCTAAGTCTACCGGCGCAAGTTGTTGTATTGGCCATGACGGTGCGTTAATTTCAATTAATTTATCTATAGCTTTTAGATTTTGTGCAATCATACTTTCTGGAGAATTCTTGCCGGGCTTAGTGTTTTTTTGGAATGAATGGCTAAACAGTGTTTGCATAATTTTTACACGATTGAGATGTCGCGGATCATTTTTTACTTTCATTATTAGTGTTTAGGGAGCCATAATCTCCACATTTTGGACAGGCCTTGTGTGGAAGCCTGAGACTTTGACATTTTGTGCAAGTTACTGGCCTTGGCAAAGAAATTTTTTTTGTAGATTTTCTTGTTCTGGTTCTTGCTTTGGCGTGTCTCTTTTTTGGTAAAGGTGTCATGACCCCAAATTAAAATTTAAAAATAAATCTCAAAATGTACTTTTAGTATAAACAATTAACTGTAAACTGTGAACTATTAACATTTTAGGCTTTTTGGGAATATATCAAATTGACCGTGACTGGTCAAGGTAGGCTAGTTTGGTTGTGAATATTGATTTTGGAGTTGTTCCAGCTTTTTTTTAAGTTTGGGGTAAGCTTTCAGATTTTCGCCAGAAAGCAGTATTTGTTTTGCTTCGTTTTGGGCTCTTGCAATCATATTTTGGTTTGTAATGTCTGCTATTTTAAAGTTTAAAAATCCGGATTGTTTAGTTCCGAATATTTCTCCTGCACCTCTGAGTTTTAGGTCGATTTCTGCAAGTTCAAATCCCACATGAACTTTTTCCATGCTTTTTAGTCGTTTTTGCGAATTTTCGCTACTGGTATCTGAAAATAGAAAGCAATATGATTTGTGCTGAGCCCTGCCTACACGACCTCTCAGCTGGTGCAGTTGGGCTAATCCGAAACGATCTGCAGATTCAATAACTATTACTGTTGCGTTTGGAACGTCGATGCCGACTTCAACCACAGGAGTTGCAACAAGTATATCAATTTTTCCACTTTTGAATTTATTGATTGCATCTTCTTTTTCTTTAGATTTGAGGCGGCCATGAAGCAGGCCCAGCTTTGTGCTTTTTGAAAATTTACTCTTTAGCTTTTTGAACTCGGCTGTTGCTGCTTTTACGGTTTCCATAGATTCAGAGGGTTCCACAAAAGGGGTAATAATGAACGCTTGTCTAGTGGAGTGTACCTGACTCTCTATAAAGCGATAGCAGTCGTCTCTTTTTGTGTTGGGTACCACAAAGGTAGAAATTTTTTGACGACCCTTGGGCATTTCGTCAAGAACTGACAGGTCAAGATCGCCATACATTGTAAGTGCTAAAGTCCTCGGAATTGGCGTTGCAGTCATAGTAAGAAGGTGTGGTGTTAGCCCCTTTGATGTATTCATAAAAAGTTTTGCTCTTTGGGCGACTCCAAAACGGTGTTGTTCGTCGACTACAACAAAGCCGATTTGTCTTTTAGGTATGTAAGATGTTAAAAGTGCGTGGGTGCCAACAGTAATTTCTCCCTGTTCTTTTTTACTTGCCGTCCAAATACCTACGCTGATTTTTAGTGGTTCTAGAAGCTCTTTTAACAGTTTATAATGTTGAAAAGCAAGAATTTCGGTTGGTGCGGCAATTAGACTGTCACTGGCATTTGTGGCGGCTACGAGACAACCAATTGCTGCAATGATTGTTTTTCCGCTGCCGACATCACCTTCGAGGAGCCTGTTGGCTGGAGTTTCGCACGCCATGTCAGTCAATAATTCACGGATTGTTTTTTTTTGGGAACTGGTCAGGTCAAATTTAAAACTTTTTACAAAACGTCTTATAATATTCTCATTAATTGTGAGTTTAGGTGCTTTTCTTTTTTCTCTCCACTCTTTCTTTCTGATTTGTGCGAGAAGTTGAGTTAGGAAGAGCTCGTCGAAACCGAGCCTTTTTGTGGCTATTTCTACGTCCTGATAGTTTTTAGGAAAGTGGATTTTTTTAAGCGAAGACTTGAGATTTTCTAGATTTTGACGTTTGATGATGTCGCCGGGTAGAAAATCCTCGTTTGTTTTTGTATAGACAAATAAGAGGTCTCGAATTTTCGTTCTTATCCATTTTGAGCTTAGACCTTCAGTTTCTGGATAGATTGGAACGAGTCTTCCTGTGTGTGTTGTTGATTGATGATAGCTGGTTTGTGATTGCTGGATTTTGAGAATTTCATAGGAAGGTGCAACTAATTTTGGTCTGCCGTATTCGGTTGAGATTTTTCCCGAAAGCGATACTTGGGTACCTGCTTTGATGGATTTTGTAAGATAAGGCTGGTTGAACCATAGCACGTCCAGTACTCCGGATTTGTCGGCAATTTTAGCTTGCGTTAAAAATTTGCCAGTTCTTGTCCTGACGTTTTTAATTTGCCATACGACGCCCTGTACGGTTAGTTTTTGGCCATTTTCAAGGTTCTGGATGGATTCTATTTGCGAAAAATCGTCATAACGGAACGGGAAGTGGTAAATTAGCTCCTCGGCTGTTGAGACGTTAAGCTTCTTTAACTTTCTTGCAATCGCGCTTCCAACTCCTGGTAGGAACTCGACTTTAAGGTTGGGATCCATTAGTTGCAGTGTAAAGTGTAAAGTGAAAAGTGTAAAGTAATATTGCAGAAAATTCGAAGCCCGAAATCCGAAATTCGAAACAACTTTCAAGGCTCTAAATTCTATTGATCAAAACTTTTCTGAATTTTATTTATTTTTATGAATTTGTATTTGTCTCGGATTTCGATATTCGATATTCGAGTTTAAAATACTTATTGCAAGCCGTAGACAATGTATAGGGCAATTTGGCCTACCAGGAAGCTTAAAACGACAAATATCAGTATTATTTTCCAGAGTTTTTTTGAATATGATGGTTTCCAGAGTTTCATTATTTACATTACTACATTGCTACATTGTATTTAGGATAGCACAATCCTGACGAATTGTTTTTTGCCGATTCGCATCACCTGATTATCCTGAAGTTCGATCTCGGACTCGCTTATGGTTTTCCCGTCGATTTCGACTGCGCCGCTTCTTACTAATCTTTTTGCTTCGGATTTGCTGGGTGCAAGGTTGTTTGCGACTAAAAATTCTGCAAGCTCAACATTGGGATCTGTCACCTTTACCGTGACAATATCCTGCGGAAGATTCCCTTTTTGGAAAGTGTTTTCAAAATGCATTTGTGCCTTTTTGGCATTTTCTTCTCGGTGCAGTTGTTTGACAACTTCGAATGCAAGTAATTTTTTAAACTCAAGGGGGTTCTTCCCGGAGCTGATTGCCTTTTCAATAACCTTGATTTTCTCTTGGGATACATCTGTTAGGCATTCGAGGCATTTGGTGATTGTGCCATCCGGAAAGTTCATGATTGCGCTGAACATATCGTGTGAGGGCATTGACAGTGTGATAGCATTCCCCTCTGTTTTACCTATTTTGTTTCCCTGACTGTCTTCCAAAAGCTGAGTTGTCATGACAAATTTATTTTTTCTTTTCATTTTGTGCATTAGGTCCCTTCCGATCATCATGTTGAATAGTTGATCGCGCCCACCTACTTCTACATCTACATCCATCGCCACAGAATCGTAACCTTGTATTATTGGGTACGTAACTTCATTGAAAGAAATGTCCTCATCTTTTTCGAGTCTTTTTTTAAACATTCCCCTTTTGATTATTTGCTGGTAAGTGACATTTGAAAATAAATTTATAATTTCCGGGATCTTCAGTTTTTCCAACCATTGACTGTTAAATTTGATTTTGGCTGGATTTTCTCCGGCAAAGTCTAGGACCATTCCCGCCTGTTCCCGGTAGGTTTTCGCGTTTTTTTCCACCGTCTCTTTGGAAAGTACGGGTCTTGTTTCTTCACGCCCGGTCGGGTCTCCGATTCTTCCAGTGAAATCACCTATTAAAAATATCACCTCGTGTCCTAGTCCTTGCCACTCGCGGAGTTTTCTGAGACCAATCATATGGCCTATATGAAGGTCAGCCGAGGAAGGATCGAAACCTTGATAAACTCTTAGCTTTCTACCGCTTTTTAGGGTTTTTTCCAGTTCTTCCTTTGTGGGATATATTTTGTCCACGCCACGAGTTAATAATTCATCTATTTTGTCCATGAGTAGATATTACAATGAAATAAAGGTTTGAGGCAAACTCCTGTGAACTAGTGTCGCTATGTCAGCAGATCCATTTGGTTATATCAGCAGTTCTTCTTGGCACGCTAAAGCCGTGCCAATGAAGCTCCTCTGATATAGCTCGAAGTCGCAATAATGCGACTTCTTCGTTATAATATCCGATAAGTCTTCATGAAGTTTTCTTCGAGTTTGGGAAAGCGCAGATTTAAATCTAGAGTTCAAAAAGTCAAAAGCAGAAATCAAGATTATGCGCACCCATTTGTCCGCGAAAGTAATTTTGAAGGCAGGAAGTTTTGGATCAGGTTTTTTGGACTTTTTACGACTGCAGTTTTTTTTACCTTAATTGCAGGAATCCTGTTCACGATATTTTCTTTTGTGATATTTGCGAAAGATTTTCCTTCACCTAGGAAGCTGACGGCTCGTGATTCTTCACTGTCTACAAAAATTTATGACAGAAACGGCAAGCTGCTTTACGATATTTTTGGTGACAAGAACCGGGCGCTTGTTAAGTGGGATGAACTACCACCTTATGTAAAAGGTGCAACAATTGCCATCGAAGACAAGGATTTTTACAAGCATAAGGGGTTTTCACCTATTGGAATAGTTCGAGCTGCATTGTCGATACTATTTTTCCGAGATATACAAGGGGGATCAACTATTACCCAACAGGTCGTTAAAAATACTCTTCTGTCGCCTGAACAAACGCTCACCAGAAAGCTGAAGGAATTTTTCTTGGCTGTCCAGGTGGAACGCAAATACACTAAAGATGAGATTTTGCAAATATATCTAAATGAGGTGCCATATGGTGGAACAGCATGGGGAATTGAGGCAGCTTCGCAAACTTACTTTAGTAAAGAAGCTAAAGATTTATCACTGCCTGAGGCGGTAATTCTTGCTGGTATGCCGCAGAGACCTTCATATTATTCCCCATATGGAACAAATCCTGAGGCTTATATTGGTCGTGCCCAGGATGTTGCCCGAAGAATGCGTGAGGATGATTATATTACGCGTGATCAAGAAGAAGAATTAAAAGAAGAAATTGCAGATGTCAAATTTTCTCCCAATGACCAAGGGATAAGTGCGCCCCACTTTGTATTTTATGTAAGAGGATTGCTTAATGAAAAATATGGTGAAAAATTTGTTGAGCAGGGTGGGCTCAACGTTAGGACAACCCTCGACTTAGAACTTCAAGACAAGGCGCAGGAAATTGTAAGTGAGGAAGTTGGGAAACTTACTGAATTTAAAGTTGGTAACGGGGCGGCAGTAGTTTTGGATCCAACAAATGGTGAGGTTTTATCTATGGTGGGTTCTAAAGATTATTTTGCAAAGGATTACGATGGGCAGGTTAATGTGACAATGAGTTTGCGACAGCCAGGATCTGCTCTAAAACCTTTTACATATGTTACAGGTTTTAAGGCCGGGTATACGGGCGCAACTGTAATTATGGATGTTTTGACCGAATTTCCGGGAGGCGAAGGTCAACCTCCATACAAACCCGTTAATTACGACGGGAAATATCGCGGGCCACAGCAAGTGAGGTTTGCTCTTGGAAATTCCCTGAATGTACCTGCTGTTAAGATGACAGCTTTGGTTGGGATTAAAAATATGTTGAGAACCGCGTATGATGCAGGACTTAAATCTCTTGAGCCAACTGAAGAAAATCTTAAAAGATTTGGATTGTCAGTAACCCTTGGTGGTGGTGAGGTAAGACTTCTTGATTTGACTTCCGGTTACGCTACTCTTGCCAATTCCGGTAAATACATTGAGCCTGTGGCAATTCTTGAGGTTAGAGACAGACAAGGTAAGGTTCTTGATGAGACAGAACACAAGAAGGCTAAGCAAGTTATTGGAGAGGAAGAGGCATTTTTGGTTTCGCATATCCTTAGTGACAATAACGCAAGAAGCATAGTATTTGGGCCGTCATCCTTTCTTAATGTGCCGGGCAGGACTGTTGCTGTGAAAACCGGTACCACGGATGACAAACGGGATAACTGGGCTGTGGGTTATACGCCAAATGTTGTTGTAGGGGTATGGGTTGGTAACAACGATAATTCAGTGATGAATCCAGCAATTGCTTCCGGTGTTACCGGTGCGACACCTATTTGGAATAAGATTATGCGTGAGGCGGTAAAAGATAAGCCCAGGTTAGACTTTAATAAGCCAGAAAATGTTACAGCCCTTGAGATAGACGCAGTTGGTGGTGGTTTGCCTTGTCGTGATCATCCAAAAAGAAGTGAGTATTTTAAGAAAGGTACGGAACCGACCAGGGATTGTCTAGTTGAGAAAACATTGGATGGACGCGAGTACTTTGTATTTCTGGAGTTTGACCCTGTTTCCGGGGATGGCAGGAACCGTTGGCAGGAAGCAATAGATGAGTGGGCAAAGACACAAGATTCAAAGTATCAGCCACCCAGTGAGCTCAAGCGTGAGCCGACGAAGAACCCGGAAGATATCAGTGTCCATATTAGAAAACCGGATAATGCAAAAGAAGCTCCAAACCCCTTGGAAGTTGAAGCGGATATTGAAACAGGCAAAAAGATTACAAAGGCTGAGTTTTACATAGACGGGACATTAAGAGATACAAAGTCTGGCAGCAATAGCAATGTGAAATTTACGTATAATTTTGCTGCTGCGAATAAGGGTAAGCATAAAGTAAAGGTTAAAGCCTACAATGAAGCCGGGCGCAATTCAGAAAGTGAAGTGACAGTTTCAATTGGTGAGTCGTGGACTGACTAGAATTTAATCACAATTTATACTGAGAATGGAAAAATATTCTTAGGTAAATTAGTGTTTTTTATTCGTGTGCTTTTTTATAATCAACTTATCCCCTTTTTGTATTTTGGATTTTCTGATTGTGCCGGCGGGAAGTTCAATCACAATCGAGTAGCAAGGGTTGTAGATGAAAATACGATTTGGTTGAATTGTTTTTGCTATCGATACTTTGTTTTTTTTGTTAAGAACCAAGACATCGATTGATTTTGCCAAGAAGAACGTGTGGATGCCAAAGCGAGTTTTAAAAAGAAGCGAGCGAGGATTTGTTTTTTTGTGAAGGCCCAGGAGTTTATCTGGGAGTGATTTTGCTTCTTTGAGATTATTTGTAAGTATAGTTTTTTGACTTAGGTTATATAATATCATAGAAAGAATTTAATGTGACTACTCAAAGTAGTCTTTTAAGCTCCAGCAGTTTGCTTATTTTATAGTCAGCATATTTTTCTATTTCTTGGTCCAGCTCTTCTGTTAGCATGGCAATTCCTAAGCCTGCCGCTTTCATCATCTCAATATCATTTGCTCCGTCGCCGACTACAGCACATTTTGTAATTTTTATATTGTTTTTAATGCAGAATTTATTTAGCTGTTCAAGTTTTTTAAAACCTTGGTTAAGTTCATATTCATAATTTTCTAAGTGGCCATTGGGGCTGAATTTAAAAGTTGCGTTTGAATAGTAATATTGGATTCCAATTAGATGTGCTACTTCTTGGGCAAACAAATTATTTGAACCTGTGATAAGACATGTTAGATAGCCTTTTTTGTTAAGATAATCTACAGTTTGTTTTGCACCTTGCCTCAATTTAGTTTTTTTAAAAACCTGGCGCATAAATTTTTCGTTGGCATTGCCGGTATTATTCCAGAGTGAAATTAGGACTTTGCGCGCTTGATTTAGGGAAATTGCTCCAGACTTTCTGGCTAAATATATTTTTTGATGCTGGTTTTCACTTGCTCCCAGCGCTTCGGTTAATATGTTCCATGAATTGGTGATTGTGAGCGTGCCGTCTGCGTCGAAAATGATTGCTTTATATTTATTTGCCATTTGTAAATTATAACTTGACTGTTGATTTTGTGAAAATTTGTAGGATATACTTCCATTGATGCAAAAGCGAATGATTATAGCCGCACTTGTGATAGTAGTTCTTGTGATTGCTGCGGCAGGGGCATACCTTTACAAGGGCAGGTCTCAGGGGGCAGCAAAAAGTGTTGACAGAGTCCAGGAAGCTGTTGAGACCGTTTCTGTAAATAAAGGCTCTATTCGTGGATTAATTGATAAAGATGAAAATGTAACTTGCAGTGTTAAGTATCTGGACAATGAAATGAGTGGAACTGTTTATATTGCGGGCGGAAAGGTAAGAGGTGATTTTACAACTGCTGAGATTGGTGAGATGCCGGAGAACCATATGATTCAGAATGGGGAGTATACGTATATCTGGACAAATTTAAACCAAGGTATAAAAATGAAGATTAGTGAAGAAGCAACTCAGGTTTCTCCGTCTCCACAATCAACAGCCTCAAAGCCATTAGATTTGGATGAACAGATTGAGATGGATTGTGACAAGTGGAGTGTTGATGAGTCGATGTTTGTGCCGCCTAGTGATGTGAGTTTTTCTGATCTTAGCGATGCCGGTGAAAAACTGCAAGAGCAGTCGAAGCAGGCCCCGCAAAACACACAAGACGTTTGTGCGTCGATCACAGATCCTCAGGCGAAGGCTGCTTGCAAGTCTGCAACAGGACAATAGATTCACGACTGAGCTGAAGGCCTTTAGTTCTCTCTTTCTCATAGGGATTCGTTTCGGTATGTGAATAATTTAGTTTCTTTAAAAAATATGCATAATTTGACACAATATCGTTATAAGCTTGTGTTGGCTTAGACCTATAGTTGCAATATTTGAATTTATCTGATAAAATTTACGCTTATGGTTGAACAAGCAGATCAATGTAATGAAAATCGACCGGAATCCCTGAATTCTGGAGTTGACAGGATACGGGTACACTTTGCTACTTTAATTGACCAGGCGGATGCTGATATTGAGGCAGTAAACGCTTGGACAACAGATGTTAAGACAACAGGCTCTGTTCGAAGAAGAGATCAAGAGTTACATCATTTAATGCAGAGAAAGTTTCAGGCTGAGCATAGTTTGAAATTTATTCTGGAAACGCTTGGTTATTCTGTTGAGACTGCTGGTGATGAGGAGAAACTATAACTGGATTAGAAACTAGAATAGATTTTCTTAGACATATTTATTGACATTTGTTGTTTTTTGTATAAATGTTGGGGACAGACTCGTTAAAAAACCAATGTCTAGTGTAGAATTCTCAAGTTCTTGGTTTGCCAAGCAATAAATAGATTATGGCTCCCACGGCGTGAAGAAAGAAAACAACAACAAACCAAAGGATCCTCTGGCTAGGATCTTTAAAGTCCTTATTAGTTAAGATGTTTAGGAGTGCATAAATCCAAAGGATGAAAGAAACAAGGACTATTGTTACTATTACTAATGTTATTATGCCTACTGCAGCTAGGCCTCCCTTGTCAACTTGGACACCTGTGGTTGCTGCAAGTGTATCTAACATAAAGCCAGTTTAGCACTTTTTTCTCGTCAAGGCCATTTTCGTTGTCGAGAAATTATAACAATTTGCCGCATGTAATAATTGTATATAGACTATAGGGTTATTTTCTGATCTTGGCACGGAATTCTTTCTCAAGTGAGGCTATTATATTTTTTCTTGCCAGTGCTACTTCTTGTTGTGTTGGTGTGCCAGTGTGTTTTTGGTAGACAATGTGAATAGTTACCGATTTTTTGTTTTCACCTAGTTTTGGATCTTCGAATATATCTATTGCTTCGACCTTTTTGGCCATGGTGCTTGCTTTTTTGACTGTATCTATGATTTCGGCAACAGGTGCTGCGGTTGCAAAAATTGCGGATATATCTTCAATTTGCGGTGGAAATTTGGGTATTGGATGATAGGATTTAACAACTTGTGGAGAACTGTAGATATCGGTTAAGTTAAGTTCTGCAAGGGCTACATTTGCTTCTAAGCCAAAATGTTGGGTTGCTTCTGGGGTTATCAAGCCAAAGGTACCCATGATCCCGTCTCCAATTTTTACGATTGCTGATTGAGATTTTTCGACAAGTGCGAAATCCTCTTTTGATTTTTCAAATTTGGGGTTGCGATTTAAAATTTCGAATAAATTTTCGATAAGACCTTTAATCTCAAGAAAGCTGGAATTTTGTAGAGCAAATGCAATTTTTAAGTTCTGGCGGGGAATCTCGCTTTGATGTTTGTTTCTCTTATTGGCAGATGTTTTGGCCGGCAAGTATGTTTTGGCAATTTCGAAAATTTTGATTTTATCGTCCAAATATTTGTTTTTTGCGATCACATCCAATAGCGATGTTAAGATCGTAGGGCGCATAAATTGCCATTCCTCTGTCAGGGGATTTTCCAGCTCAATTGCGTTTTTTTCTTGAAAGCCGGTAATTTTGAGCGTGTTTTTGCTGATAATTGAGTACGTGATTGTTTCTGTAAGGCCAAGATTTTTGAGTGCTTTTTTGAGGTTAATAACGTCTTTAAGGATACTATTCTGGCGGTTTGGAATTTCTCCTGCGGGTAAGGCTGATGGCAGATTGTGATAGCCGTAAAGACGGGCTATTTCCTCGATAAGGTCTACATCCGTTTCTATGTCATTTGCCCGCCAGGTTGGTGCTTGCGCTGTTAGGATATTTTCTGTTAGAGACGTTGTAAAGCCTAAGTATTTTAAAATTAATACGACTTTATCTTTGTCTAAAGTGATACCCAAATATTTATAAAGTTTTTCAAAGCTGAGTTTGATTTGGAGAGTTTTTTGTTTGTTTGGGTAAATATCGATAAGTTCTGAAACTATTTTGGCGTTTGCGATTTCTTTTGCCAGGCAAACTGCCCGTGAGAGTGCCGGCAAAATATTTTCAAGATCTAAACCTTTTTCGAAACGGATCGCAGCGTCCGTTCTTATAGAAAGCGATTGGGTGGTTTTGCGGATGTTTACTGGGTTATAGGCTTGGGCAAAAAACACAACGCGTTTTGTACGTCTTGTAATTTGTGAATTTTCGCCACCCATAATACCGCAAAGATCGATCAAGCGTTTTTGGTCTTGAATAACAATTGTGCCTTGAGTAAGGTTTCTGCGGATGCCATCAAGCGTTGTCAGTTTTTCGCCGTTGCGAGCTTCGCGAAGTAACATTTTTGAACCCTGAATTTTGTCGAAGTCAAAGGCATGCATGGGTTGGCCAAGTTCGAGCATAATGTAGTTGGTAATGTCGACAATGTTATTTATTGGGCGAATACCGGAGGCCTTTAAGCGGTTTTTTATGAGAGCAGGGCTCTCGTGTACTTTTACTTCTAAGATGATTGCTGCAAAATGCGGGCAAAGTTTAGGGTTTGTAACCTGAGCGTCTAGCTTTACTTTATATGGAGTGTCAGGTTCCAGGCTGGTAGTTATGCCTTTTGGGCTTATAATGATTGATTTTTGGCCTTTGGATTTGAGGATGGCATTGGCCTCTCGCGCTATTCCGAAAACTGAAAAGGCATCGGGCCTGTTGCTGGTGACCTCGATGTTAAAAATGTAATCTTCGGCTACTTTTTCCATGCGTTCGATGGACGGGCCACAGGCGTTGAGGTGATTTGCGATAGTTTTGGCTGCAGCATCTGTTTTTAGGTAATCTCTTAGCCAGGATACAGGTATTTTTATGTTCATAAACTGAGATAAATTACAAATATCCAATAACAAATCACGAACAATTTTAAAATTTCAAATTCAAAATGTTTATAATCTTCAATTTTTGAATTTATTATTTGCTTGTATTTTGGTGCTTGAAATTTGGTCATTCTAGAATTGCTCCAGGAATCTGATGTCATTTTGATATAAAAGGCGGATATCCGGAAGTTTTGTTTTCATAGATATTGTGCGCTCTATCCCCCAGCCGAAGGCAAAGCCACTGTATTTTACGGGGTCTATTCCACCAGCTTTTAATACATTAGGATGGACCATTCCTGCGCCGCCAAGCTCCAGCCAACCTTCTTTGCAAATACGACAACCATGACCTTCACAAATGTCGCAAGTTATATCGACCTCAAATGACGGTTCTGTAAAGCGAAAGTGATGAGGGCGTAGTCGGGTTACACGCTTGGGTCCAAAGAAGTACGAGGTAAAGTAATCGAAAGTACCTTTGAGCTGTGGAATGGAAACGTCACGGTCTATGTATAATCCCTCGAACTGGTGAAACATTGGTGTGTGTGAAACATCTATTTGCCTTCTGTAGCAGCGGGAGATATTGATCATCCTGATTGGTGGCTTTTTTACTGTTCCCATTTCCCTGACTTGGCCATTTGAGGTGTGGGGAGTTAGAACTTGAAGTCCGTATTTTGGGTCTTTTTCAGCTTTTATAAAAAAGGTTTCCCAGTCGTCGCGGGCAGGGTGATTTTTGGGCATGTTTAAGGATTCGAATGCATACCAGTCCCAGTCCACCTCGGGGTAACTTTGAAGCGAGAAACCGAGTTTGGTAAAAATGTCGACAATTTCTTCTATAGCCTGGGAGACCAGATGCAGGTGGCCCAATTCTTGCTTTTTACCGGGGGCGGTGACGTCGATTATTGTGGTTGGACGCTTGGTGACTTGCGCTAAACGCTTTTTTTCGTAAAGATCTGCGAGTTCTCGTTTGGCAGCATTAATTAATTTTCCGGCTCTTGGCCGTTCGGAATCTACGAGCTTTGAAATTTCGTGCGTTAGATTATTTAGCGCGGAATTTTTGCCGAAAAGCTCTAGATATAAGGAATTTAAGGATTTTTGATCCGTGGCCAATGCAATTTTTTCTCGAGCAGTTGATATTATCTTTTCTATGTCTTTTTCCATCTCGTAAATTATAGCCCTTCCCTTATTTGTTAGTCGAGTCTAAGTGTTTCCATCAAAAAACCTCTCGATTGAAGAATTAAATCTAAAAACGAGAGGCTGTGAGGAAGAATATCAAGGCTAAAATAAATTGTCAACGCATTGACAAAAGTTTGGATTTTGGTTAGGGCTCGATACTCTGGTTTTCTATGGATCTTTGCTGGATTTTGTTGATGGCGTCTTGGGCGTCTTTTGCAGTTTTTTGCTTAACTTCATAAGATTTTTGGTTTGGAATGATTAGTTTAGTGGTTGCAAACAGTATTGCAAGCACGATAAGGCTAATTAGAATAAATAATATAGCTCCTGCTCCCCTTTTCATTAATTTTATTTTAACGTATTGTGCTGTTTTTAAAAATTTAGCTCGATTTGAGTGCTTATGATTCAGATCTTGATTGATCTTTTCCTAGAGGTATGTGCTTCATAGGAAAAGTGTGCGATTTGGCGTTGAGATTCGACAGTACATTTTTCGACAAAGTCCAGTATTTGGTAATAATCGGAAAGTCCTTCCTGATTCTTGTTTCCTGTTCGTTCAACCATATCTGACTGACTTAGATTACTTTTTTGATGATTTCTGAGAAAGATTTGGGGTCTTCGATGGCAATCTGGGCAAGTATTTTGCGATCAAGTTCTATATTCTTTTTCTTTAAGACACTTATGAATTTGTTGTAGGAAACGTTATGTTGGGCAAGTGCTGCATTGATTCTAATAATCCAGAGTGCACGGTTATCTCTCTTCTTTTGTTTTCTACCCCTGTAAGCATCTGCACCTGCATGCATAACTGCCGTTTTAGCTTCTTTTATAAGTTTGGAACGGCCACCACGATAGCCTTTTGCAAATTTAAGGATTTTTTTGTGACGGGCACGTGTTGTGACTCCTCTTTTAACCCTCATAAGGAAGCAGCCTTTCAATTATTTTCTTTTCGACACTCGAGACTTGAGCAGGTTTTTTATACCTGCCTCTTGCTGTTCTACTTTTTGCTGATTTTAAATGATTTTGCATTTGGCGACGGCGAAGTATCTTGCCTCCTGATGTAACTTTGAATCTTTTGTATGCTGCCTTTTTAGTTTTTTGTTTCATATTTTAATATTTCTTGTCAGTTATTTACCTGATGTAGTTGCTTGATCTAAGTTATTTTCTTTTTCTTGCTCTTTGTCTTCTTCTGTCCTTTGTTCTTGTCTTGCTTTTTGAACTGTTTCTTTTTTAGGTTTGATGATTGTAACAAATCTTCTTCCTTCCCAACGCGAATCGCGGTCTTTTTCACCAATTTCTGCAATTGTTTCTTCTATCCTTGCTTCAAGTTTTGGCCCGAATTCGGTATGGCGCATTTGTCTACCTTTAAAGACAACGCTAATCTTGACCATATCGCCATCTGTTAAAAACTTTTTAACTTTTTTAAGTGCAACTTCTAAATCATGATCCCCAATAAATGGTGATACCCTAACCTCCTTTAACTCTGTTTCCCTGGTGTGTTTTTTAGCTTCTTTAAGTTTACGTTCTTCAAGATATTGAAATTTTTTAAAATCTATTATCTTGACTACCGGAGGTTTGGCTTCTGGCGCTATTTCGACTAAATCCAGTTCCTGTTCCTGGGCTTTTTTTAGAGCATCGGAGAGAGTTACTACTCCGATTTGTTTGCTTTGCTCATCAATAAGTCTCACTTGAGATGCGTTAATCTGGTGATTTAGTCGATAATGTTTCTTTATTTGTTAACCTCCAATAAACAATTTAAAATTTTAAATTGTAATGCGTGATGATATCACGACTTAGCCTTTGTTTTCAATCTCTTTGCTTATTTTTTGTGCAATGGCGCTGGTTGTAAATAATCCTAAATCTTTACCGCCGCGAGTTCTTACTGCGACTTGATTGGTCTCTTGTTCTTTTTGGCCAACAATAAGAAGATATGGAATCCTGGCGATTGTTGCGTTGCGGATTTTGGACTGCAGGGTTTCACTTCTGGTGTCTATTTCTGTCCTTATGAGTTTTTTCTTAAGTTTTACTGCTACGCTTTTCGCATATTCTAGGGTTTTATCCGAAATCGGTAATATTTGTGCTTGCGCAGGTGAAAGCCAAAGTGGGAATGAACCTTGGTAATGCTCTGTAAGAATTGCGATGAAACGCTCGAAAGAACCAAATATTGCTCGGTGTATCATAACGGGCGTTTTTTGCTCTCCTTTTTCATCAACATACTTTAGCCCGAAAGCGCTAGGCATGTAGAAGTCCAGTTGAACAGTTGCCAATTGCCATTCTCGTCTCTGGGCATCTTTTATATGCAGATCTATCTTGGGGCCGTAGAATGCCCCATCTCTGTCCTTTGGGGAATACTTTTGTTTTTTATGTTTTAGGACATTTTCTAGCGTAAGTTCGGCTTTATCCCAGTCTTTATCGTTGCCTGCACGTTCCTCGGGTCTTGTCGCAAGTTTAAACTCGTATTCAAAACCAAAACTTTTGTAAAAGGTCACTATGTTGTCTAAAATATTGCCGATTTCGTCTTCCATTTGGTCGTCGCGGGCATAGATATGGGCGTCGTCCATCGTGAGCTGACGCACTCTTAGAAGGCCATTAACTTCCCCGGATTTTTCCCTTCTGTGGAGACGACCTATTTCGGAAAACCTGAGCGGAAGTTCGCGATAGCTTCTATTTCTAAACCTGTAGAGAATTGTGGATTCGGGACAATTCATGGGTTTGAGTGTGTAGCTTTTAGGTATAGATTCTTCCTCGTCCTTTATTTGAAGGTTGTACATGTTATGTTCACCAAATTTAGTCCAATGGCCTGATTGTTTGAATAAATCGCTCTTGGCCATAATTGGGGTAGATGTTTCTAGATAGCCGGCATTTACCGTCAGGTCGCGGATAAATTTTTCAAGCTCTTTAAAGATGACCATTCCTTTTGGAAGCCAAAAGGGGGCTCCTGGTGCGATTTCGTTTGTAAAGAACAGTTCTTGCTCTTGGCCTATATCTTTATGATCTTTTAAGTTTTGGCTCATTTTTTTGATGGAGCTTGCTGTGTGGAATTAACAACAGTTTGAACGTATTGTCCAATAATGGGCACCCAATTTATTCGAGATGCAAGATAACCTATTAGGACTATGAAAGCTGCTGTCCCAAGCGTTACGCCTATTCCCCAGCCAAGGCCTTGCATAAGACCCATGAAAAATTTTTTTCTTGCGGAGGCATTAACCTCTATGTAATGTTTTTCGACGACTCTTACTTGTTCTTGAGGCATCTTAGGTATTCGGTGGGGTTTCTATTCCTCTCGATTTTCTTTGAGCAGATTTTATTATACCCCGCGTCTTTGCACTCAAGTATTTTTGTGCCCTCTTTAGTGTATGGGGATCTTGAAAGCCTCCAAGGCTTTGGTCTATGAGTTTATCTATTGGAGTGAGGCTTCTTCCGCGGTCTCTTCGGGTAACTCCTCTGTCGATTTGGCCTTCTACTGTTGCTTGCGAGGTTATTGGTAAAGATACCACTCGTCCATGTACAGGTCTTCTTACTGCTCCACCTGTGCTATCTCTTAGATCGCCTTGATATCTTTGCCAATTCGGATCTTCTGATTTAAGATGCGGTGTTTTGACTCCTTTATCTTCTGGAGCTTGAGCTTTGATTCTTTTGATATGATCTTCCCGTGGTGCTTCCGTTTCCATAGCTTAATTTTACATTGAGTTATGAGTAAAGAGCAATTTGGAAATAATAAACAATGAATTAGAAACTATCCCCACCAAACTTCTTTAATACGAGATTGGCTTGCGTCTGCCTCGAAGTATTGGGTGCAAAAGTCGACAATCGGGTTCCTTTCAAACGGTTTACAGGAGAAAATATCGATTAAGGCTTCGTTGAATTTGGTGAAAGTATGAATGGAGATGTGCGAAAAATCGATTATGACAAGGCCGGAGATGCCCGGGTTTTCCGGCTGGCCCTCGGCGATTATCGGGCCTTCTAAAATAGACATATTAACTTTCTTTACAATTTCTTCCAGAAATTCGCGAATTTTTAGTGGGTCTTTTATTTTTTCGTTACAGTTTGCAAGATCGCAAATGATGTGATAACGCGGTTGTTGCATGGTACCCTTTTTTAACCATAGTTGGTTTGTTTGGAAAATGTCAATGGAGGTGATAAAATCTGGAATTAATAAGGGCTCATAGCTCAGTTGGTTAGAGCGTCACATTGACATTGTGGAGGTCAGAGGTTCGAGTCCTCTTGAGCCCACCCTTACAAATCATAGGTCTTTACAAAAGGTATTACGTTTGATAGTATTTCGCCAATAAAATGTCAATTGAGTTCGGCAAGGCAAAAGAACTTACTAGAAAGGTTGCAAAATTTTCTAGCGCTCCTGTCGTATTTGCGTCCGCTTTAATAGCAACAGGGTGTGGTGACGTTGTAGACAACACTAACTTTCCACAATGCGCAAAAGACCCCCAATCAAAATCTCAAACAATAAGGTTATCCGATGGCGGTTGGGGCAATAGTGCTTTGAGGGATCATATTGCAAAGATTGACGGTGTTACTCTTAAATTATCTGAGGATATACCTCGCAGAGTGGATATCGAAGCGGAGGAAGATCGTGTGAAAGTTGTAAAAGGTGGGTATATACAATTTAACGGCAAAGACGACGGAAGACTATACGAAGTAACCTTTCCAGCAAGTATAATCACCGACGAGATAAAGGTTAATGTCCAGGCAAATTGTAAATAAACCTCAACTGTTCGAAGGATAATTACTAGTGAGTTCGTGCCATGCTATTAAATCGTTAATAATACTTGGGAGTTCTAACGAAGTCCTCTTGAGCCCACCGATACAAAATAATTTGTTTTTAAGTAATTGAGTCAGTTTTCTACTATTTCGTAATTAATGATATCGTTTAGATGATGAGGTTACTGCTAGTGATATATTATTTAGAAATTAGAAATTTTGGTTTATGAATTATTTGCTAGCCCTGGAGTTGCAGTGTGCCCTGCTCGTGAACTTTCATTTGTTTACCACTAACCCAGGCGTTCATCCCTGTCGCTTTTATGTGGGATCGCTGTACAACTAGTTCTTTGCCGCTTTTTGATTGTTCTGCTTTAACTCTGAGAATTCTAATGATAAAGGTTAAAAAACTGATGTCTATTTTTCCAACCTTGGGCGTATTTTCGAGATGAATTTTGGTATCAACACCAGCTGCTTTGGCAAGTTTTACAATTTCGGTTTTTAGCTCTTCGTGATCTTTTTTGAGTTTATTAGTCTCTCTTATGCTTTCGTTCCCCGCATCCCTGTACATTGACAAAATTTCTTTGACTTTTTCTCGTGAAGTGTTTTCGTCTTGTTCTTTTTCTTTTGCTATCTTTTGCTCCTCCCTTGCGCGAACCAATTCTGTATGTGCGAGCTCTCTTGGTTTTCCACCAATTCTCGAATTTTGGAAAAAGCCGAGAACTTCGTCTTTAGCTTCGTCAATAAAAGGTTTAACTTGAGGTTTTACTTGTGAGGCAAAAGCCTCGAACTGGTCGAGGGTGAATTTTGCAGCAGTTTTTGTGGCCTTGGTGGTATTCATTGAGGCTACATTATACTAAAATTTGATCTCTAAGTCCACTTTTGGCGGAGGGTAGTTTTTAATTGAAGTACTAAGGCCTTCGATTTTCTTTGTGTATTTATTAATATCCCCAAGGAGCTGCTGAAGCTCCTGGTTTGTTTTTGGAGTAGGTTTAGGGCTGGTGATAAGTATACTTGGATCTACAATTTGCTCTTGAGGTTTCTTGCTTGATAATATCACTAACGCACTGAAGCTAGTAATAAGTACGATAAATGAGAGCAGTATAGTTAAAAATTTTGTTTTTTTTATGCTTCTCAGGCTGTTTTTTAATGTTTTAGGGTTTACTTTGGGAAATTTCGGCTTGAAGGAGTTGGGATTGTGAAACTCATTATTTTTATTAGAATTTTCGTCGAGAGTTTCCTCTGTTAAGATCTCACCTTCCATTAAATTTGTGTCTTGGCGGCTCATATGAAATTGAGAATTTCCTTCAATATTTCTGGAGTTTTATTGAAAGATTCTCTTGCTTTTTCTGTGCTGAAGTCGTATGACTTTTGGTCGTAATCCACCGTTAGGTTTGGGGGAATTTTGCTTATTCCTTCTTTCTCCTTTTCAAGTTGGGGGTTAATTTGTTCAACAATTGTTTTTACTTGGCTTTGCCAGTTAAGAAAAAGTTGTCTGTCGTTTTCTTTTATCTTATCCTTGACATAATTTTCTACCCTGGCTGCATGTTCACTGAAGTCGAATCGTGCTTCTAGGAGCTGGCTTAAATCTGTTTTAACAAGGAACATGTATGCAGCTGGCAGGGTATTTTGTTCCAGTTGGGTTTTTAGTTTTTTAGCGTAGGGTACTGTTTCTTCGAGTGTTTTTAGGTTTTGTGCTTCGACTCTTAGATTTTCTAGCGCTTTAATTTGGTCCAATAAAATTTTATGTTCGTCATTTTTTGTATAAATTCCCTTACCCCAATCGTAAAGATTTGATCTCTCATCAATAAGCAGTAAATAAGTAATATAAACATTGTTTATTTGGATTAAATAATCTTGCGTTTTTAAAAAAGCCTCGTTTTTAGCAACTGCAGTTTTGTAGGCTAAATAATTTGTTTTTGAGTTTTCGTATTTTTCTTTCGCTTCCTGGTACTTTGTTGCTTGAAAGCTGTAATCTTGCTGTGCTTGCTCAAGAGGAGTGAGTGAGTTGACTGGGGATAATTGACTGCTGCCAGACAAAAGGAGAAGAATGATAATAAAAAATAATGAAAACTTTCTAATAGAGGGACAATCTATAGCAGGAAAGCTAATGGTTTTATGTAAGGGCATTAATTAGATTGTAAGGCTTTTAGTGTTTTGCGGGCAAATGCAATGGTTTTTAACGGACGTAATTTAAGTGTTCACAGCTTCTTTTTAGCCTGCGCTTAAATAATTTTTTGAAAATTGCAAAGTCTCAGTACTCGGGGGGAGACTCGAACTCCCAAGCTCTTTTGGAGCACTGGTTCCTAAAACCAGCGTGTCTGCCAATTCCACCACCCGAGCAAATTTCAAGACAAATTTTAACAGATTTTAAGCTTGTGAGCTAATTCGATTTGCTGCATCTTTGTGGGCTTGCCATTCGATAGTGTCATCGAGGGGTGAGAGGTTTACTTTGCCATATTTTTTCTCCAAAGCTTTTGAGATCAGATAATCAGCAAAGTGAGGATTTTTGGGCAAAAGAGAGCCGTGCAGATAACAGCCAAATGCGTTATTGTAAACTGCACCTTCAGTTTGATCTTTTCCGTTGTTTCCTGCTCCTTTTATAACTTTTCCGAGGGGTTGAACCCCTTTTTCAAGATAAGTTTTGCCGCTATGGTTTTCAAAACCAATGAGATTGGTTGTAAAATACTGGTTATTCGCTAGTGGTTGATAAGTTTGTTTAATTTCGTCTTGCAGGTTTGAATTTATTGCGATTAGAAGATTACCGGTCATACGCGTGCTTGTTCCTTCTGTATAGGCGTCAAATAGACTGATGCCAGGAATTTTTTCTCCGTCTTGAGTCTTGAAGTAATTTTGTAGAAGTTGGTATCCACCGCAAATGGAGAGCAGGACTGCTCCTTGGGCAACAGCCTTTTTAAGAGCCTTTGCTTTGTTTTGTAAGTCTTTGGCAACTTTCGACTGGGCTTTGTCCTGGCCTCCGCCAAAAAAATAGAAGTCATAATCATAAGCGGAATGTTTGTCGCCTGTGGACAGGTTTTTTATGGTTACGCTTATGTTTCGCCACTTGCAACGTTTGACTATTGAGATAATATTTCCTCGATCTCCGTAAGTGTCCATAAGATCCGGGTAAAGATGACAGATGTTAAGCTTCATTGTTTGTGCCATTTAACTTGTTCTTTCCCAGATAGAATTTTTTGAACTTCAAGTAGCGCAGTGTAAGTTGGTAGAATGAGTAATTCTTCTTGTGGAGCGGTATTTTGAATTGCAAATTTGATGCTTTTTTTAATGTTGGTTTTGATGTTTGTCTCTGGGATATTTATTTCGGCATATTTAAAGCGGTTTGCAAAGTCAAAGGCGCGTATTCCGGATGCGAATATTGATTTGATGTTCGGAACCAGTTTTTCCCAGTTGGTGTCCCAAATCCAGGAAACGTCTCGGCCATCGGCGATTTTGTCATTTAAAATTGCAACAAGATTTATGTTTTTCTTCTGGGAAATTGTGCGGATTATTTCGTTCGCGCCTGCTGGGTTCTTTATAAGAAATGTGGTGATTTTGCGGCTTTTGATTTCAACAGTTTGAAAGCGCCCGAAAACGGCCGAAAATTTTTTTAGTTTGTTACCTATATCTTCGGTACTGATATTTTCGGCTTTGGCAACGGATGTCGCTGCGAGGGTATTGTAAACGTTATAAAGGCCGGGAAGATTATAGTTAACTTTAAGTTTGGAGTTGTTTACTATAAGTTCCAGGTTTGTTGAAAAATCGGGTTTGAATTTGAGTTTTTGGGCGTGAACATCTGGTAATGGGCGTGAGAATTGGCAATTTGGGCAAAGAAAGTGTCCGAGATGGGCAGAAAAAAGTGACGAGTAGGTAAGTTTTTCAGCGCAGTTGGGACAATTTTTAATATCTGCCACATTTTCTACTTGAGGCAGGTCAATTTTTTTATCTTCTACCCCAAAAAAGAGAACTTTGCCTTTTGTAAATTTTGAAAGGAAGCAAATACCGGGGTCGTCGGTGTTTAAGATAAATGTGGTTGATTTAGGAAGTTTTTCAAGAGCCTTTTCCCATTTAGTCCGTATAGTGTTGATTTCACCATATCTGTCGAGCTGATCCCGGAACAAATTCAAAAGGACGACGATTTTGGGGTTTGAGTTTTCAAGAATTTCAGGTAAGGATGCTTCGTCCGCTTCCCATATGGCGATATCAGCGCCTATTTGGCCAAAAATGTTCGATTTGGCAATGAGAGTTGAGGCAACACCACGCAGCAGGTTTGAACCTTGACGATTATGGATGATTTTGTATTTGGTTTTTAAAATGTCGGAGGTGAGTCTTGCAGTTGTAGTTTTGCCGTTGGTGCCGGAGATAATTATCGATTTGAGGCGGTTTTTATCGTTTAGTTTTTTGACTAGATTGGAGTCAATTTTTAAGGCGAAGAGGCCTGGTGCTGCCGTTGCTCCGGAGTCCGAAACTTTCAAGATGAAAGCAATGAGTTTACCTGTAAATAGTGCGGTGCTTAACCTGAGATCCATAAATGGATTGTACTAGTGACTACTGACTACTGACTACTGACTACTGACTATTGACTACTGACTACTGACTACTGACTACTGACTCAGAGGGTTTCCATCTGGGAATAAAAATGGTTTATGTCTCTTGCCCACTTGCCACCCGTTTCGAGTTGAGGGGGTGCATACTTTGCCATAATCTGTTCCGGAGTTGTTAAACCTTTTGAAACATAGCTATTTTTTAGGGTACTGGCTACCCTGTCTATCGCGTATTCCCATGAAGGAAAATAAGTTTGGCCGTTTTCGAATCCCCAAGCGTTGTGGGAAGCTGGATCAATGGTAGTCCCACCACCTGATTCCTTCATCGCAATTGCAGGTATTAGACGATAATCAATGCTGTATTTATCGGACACTTCGACTATATATGCGGAATATGGTTCAAGCGGGGTTCCTGTCAAGAATCTTTCGATTACGAAAGGTCTCGGATCCTCTATTTGTTGAGCGATAACTTGAGCTTCAATAATATTTTGGCCTCTTGTGTCACCTATGTCTAACTGTGTTGAGACTTGTGGAAGATTGATGTTGTTTTTTGTGGTACTTAAAACTACTGCTAGGGTGAGCAGTATAGCCGGTGCTATAACAATCCACACCGAGGCAAGTGCCAGTCTGCGTATCATGTGGTTGTATAACCCAACTAAAGCATTGAAGACATCCAATGTCAACTTATTGAAGCCAGTAATGTCTTTTCTGATTATATTCCGCATAAAAATGCGGGCAGATTATTGGTGCAGTAAAAGTGTGTTTTGCATTATAACAGATGGAATATTGGCGCGTTTTTGCAAGAGAAAGGTAAATTATAAAACCTGTTATACCAGAACTATAGGGTAAAATACAAGTTAACTGAGGTTAATTTAGCGAGTGACAGTAATTGTTTCCAGAAGTTCTGCTTGGAGTGCTGATACTGTAATCCTGTTGTTATTTAGACTTTTTTCTACGGTGTAGGCAGTGTTGTAAGTCGCACTGGGGTCATTGCAAATTGAGTCTGCTGGTGATTCTATACCCTCTGTAGGGTCTATAGGCATGTCTGCTATGTAAGTAGGTACAAGATCTGTGCAAAGATTGACGGTACCTGCCCCGCTTGATGCCACAATAAGAGGAGAATCAATAATTCCAGAAGGAGGAGTGCCGTTGTTGTCAGCCGCAAACTGATGTATTGAGTTTAAGATAGCGTTAACATCGCTTCTGCGCTGGGCATTATTTGCCTGGGCAAATTGGCGGGCGGGATTTATTGCAATAAGGACTATTGATAAGAGTATTGAAAGTATTCCGATTACGACAAGGATTTCAATTAGAGTAAATCCTTTTCTGTGCCTGATTATTTTGGGCAGATACATTAATTTATAGCCTTTCTTTGCCTATTACTATACTTATATCATAATTTGGGTCAATTGTCTTGTCTGTTGTAATTACCTCAATAAAGATTTTTTCAAGTTCGTTTTGGAGTTCAGATTTAATCTCGCTGCTAACACTGGCTGAATAATTGACGATAGTTTTGTCGCTGCCAGTGATTGATAAGCTGCCAATTGCAATATTGTTAAAGCCTAAAGTTTCCAATATTGTATTGACTTTTGCTGTCTGATCCCTGGTGCCAGCGCTTATTATCTGAACTGAAAGTGTTTCTTTTGGTACGGGCTGGTTGGTATTTTCTACCCGATCAACAGCTTGTGTAGGAGTGTTGTTTTTTTGAGTTGGCTGTTGTTTGGTATTATCCGATTTATTGAAAGGGTTGTTTACGATGCCAAATGCGTATAAGCTTAAAGCGACTGAAACTCCAACTAGTACAATACCGATTACGGCTTTTGCTGTCTGGTTATTATCAGGTTGGGCGGTTTTTTGATCTCTTTGGGTTTCTCCATCATGTTGAGAATTTTGTGCTTCCGATTGAGATAAAAAGTCTATTTTATTAAGAATATTATTGTCTTGGGTAATTTTTTTTATGATCTGTTTACCTAGCGGGCCGTAAATTTTGGGAAGGTAAAATATTGAGGGTACAACATGTGTGACTGCTACATTTTGCCGTGCTAAAATGTCAATTATAACTTCGTAGAGCTGTTTGTTGGTAATAATTGTTAATTCCTTATTTTGCTGAGAAATTGTAAAAGTACCTCTTTTTTCCGGTTCAATTGGGACCTCATCAACAAAATTTTGGGTTTGGGTTTTTTGAGTATTTATCTCTCGGCTTGATATCTCTTTCTCAAAAAGGATATTATCTGAGAGTACAATTATTATTTTGTTTGTGCTGAGATTGTTCCTTTGAAAAAACTGTTTAAGGTTTTGTCTGAAACTGTCTATATTTATTATTTCCAAATGTTTTACAGAATCGGGTGTAAAATCCAGTTGGATTGGATTTTCAGGATCCTGGTAAAGTTGAATATTATCTTTAGAAATTAATAATACTTTCGGATTTGAAAACATGTAATTTAGTTTATCTCATTCCAGGCGGTAATTGAGAATTGGTTATTTGACATTGTTCCCGTGACTTGAATCTTTCTGATATTATCACCAATTTTGCCTTCAGATGTAATGGTGACGGTACCTGAGCCACTTACAGTTATTGTAGCAGTTGCTGAGTCCACGTTTAGTATTTCACCACTATATGTGCGATCTCTGAGTAGCCTTAAAATTGCGTTTTCAATCCCTGCTTCTGCTACGTGGTATACAGTTTCACCTTGGGTGAATTTTGTTGTGGACTGGGAGTTGATTATTGTAACAGCTACTGCACCTGCTGTGACTGTAGTGGCAATTGTGGTGAAAATAAGAAGAGAAATCAAGGCCTGGCCTTTTTGTGTAGAAAATTTAAAAAAATGTGTATTCCGTTTCATAATCTAATTATCTTAGTCCGACAGTTGTTGTAAAATCCCTTATTTCTGCACCGCCCGTCCTTTGAGTTTTGCCTGTCAGGGTGAAGTCTATTTTTACAGTTTGACCGATGCCGGACGCACCTATTTTTTGAAAGTTGAGATTTGAAATAGATGAGGCAGAACTATTTAGGTTATTGGTGCCGGCGTTGTTTGTGAGTGTAAGGTTGCCTCCAGATGCGGAATATGAATTTGTATCGCCAGAAATAATAGCAACGAGTGTTGAGCTGGAGCTTCCGGGTGTGGCTGGAGTTGTTATGGATGATGCACGGTTAAGGTCATAATATAATCGTGACAAAATGTATCTGGCATCTTGTTCTACACCAGATGTGGCTTCAGATTCTTTGCGCACTTCTAGTATTGATAAGAAAAGTTCTGATAAAACCACCAAAAAGATGGACATAAGGGCCATATACATGATTAGCTCGATTAAAGTGAAACCTTTTTTGAGGTGTTTAGTTGACTGTTGAGAATTTAAAGTTTTATTGTTTGTATCTTTTAATTTAATTGTCATATCGGCTATGGTGAATAATTAATGCTAACGTCGGAGATTGCAGGTGTTGCGCTACCGTTACCACTTAGGGTTGCCCTAAAGCGGATATAACGCCCGTTTATATCTGCAAGGGGTATAGCTGCGGCTGATTCGTAGGATCCAAAATAGTTCCATGTAGATCCATCGTTGTTTATTGCAAGTTGAAAGATAATGTTGGTGTTTATTGGTTCATTTATTGAAAATGTTAGGTAGTTGAAAGCAGCTTGGGTGCCAGCATCGAAGATTTGCGATTCAAAAGATCCTGAAGTTACGAATGTTGCACCAGAACCTCCTAAAATTACTGTTAGTTCTGATGAGGTGTTATCGTTTCCGACAAAGGCGTAAAGTGCGGGCAAGGAGGGTGTCGATATGTTTACAACCTGCAGCTGTTGAGTGTTGGTGTCTGTGGCAAGAAAGGCATATGTGCCGCTTACAAAGATACCAAATATATTGTTTCCAGCGTTGTAATTGCCGATTAAAGAAGGGCTTGAAGGGTTGGAAACATTGATGATGTAAAACTCGGAACCGGCGCCTGTGTTATTTGCTGTACCTAAATAGGCGGTTGAACCAGAAAGATAAATGGCAAGTCCATTTGCTGTGGTGCTTGCATTATAGTTACCGGTTAAAGTTGGTGAGGCTGGATTAGAAATATTTAATATCCTCAGTTCGCTGGAATCAATGTCGGTTGCTATGTAAGCATAGTTGGCGGTAACAGAAACACTATTAACATTTGCACCCGCTTCGTAACTACCTGCTATGCTCGGTGCGGTTGGATTACTGATGTTGACTACGTACAGCTCCCTGTTTGTACCTGTGCCTGATCTTTTGGCTACATAGGCGTAATTGCCAGAAATGTGAATGGCAGTAGCATCCTCATTTCCTCCTAGGTTCAAAGTTGCCGCAGTTGTCGGAGAGCTTTTATTGGTAATATTGACAATAGTTAATTCACTAGTGTTGCCTGAAGTGGCTAGATATGCATAGTTTCCGGAAACAAATACGCCTGTGATGTTATTACCAAAGCTGATACTACCAGTTAAAGTAGGTGTGGTTGGTGAAGAAATATCTACAATACTTAGGTTATTTCCACCTGCAACGTTTGTGCTGCCTAAATATGCATAATTGCCGTCCACAAAAACAGAAAGTCCGTTAGCATTTCCGCCTGAGTTAAAGTTTCCAGCAATTGTTGGTGTTGCCCAGTTTCCTCCACTGCCGGGGGCTAACTGAATCTCTCCCCCGGAATTATTTGTGACTACAGTTGATGACAGGTTGCCGGCATTAAAATCAGACTGAGTGGTTTGGAGCCAGGCCGTGTTACCCTTGTACCTTTCTAAGTAGTTAGTTGAGGATATTGATGAGGCCATTGGAGTAGTCCATGAGACCGTTGATACAGCCCGCTTTGAAGAAGTATCTACTGTTCCGCCGCTAGTTACAATATTTCCACTTGGATCTCTTTGAACATCTGAAATGGCAACACTTCTTGTAAACTGTCCTGTATATTGTGGCTCAGACACTAATGTCCATGCATTGGCTGATATTTCTGGGTGATATGTGCCGTTTTTTGTTGAAATGTTTGACCAAGACGCATCTCTTACGCTTCTTATAGCTTCCTCTGTTTCTCTTAATAGAGCTGTAGCCTGCAGTCTTTGTCCTTCCTGGGCTTTGCCTTCTCGAGATGCGACGAATCCTGTTAAAAGGCCAGGTAAGAGCACTGCAGTTAAGCCTATTGCCACCAAAATTTCTATCAAAGACTGTCCTCTTTTTCTGCTGAGTTTGATTTTATCCATATTTTTCAATTTGTTGATATTGCTCCGTATTGATTTATTGTTAAGGTTTTTGAAATACCACTTGAAGTGTGATCTATAGTGAAACTATTGGATCCGTTTATGAAACCGGCGACGTCACCGCTGCGTTTTTCAAAAACGACCTGATTAAAAGGCAGAGAGATGCCGGTTAATGTCAAATCCCCCTCAAGTTGTACTTTAAAATTAGACGTATCAAGATTGTTGTATAATGGCCCACGAAAAAGAGTGTAACCGTTACTTTCAAAATAAATTCCAAATTGTTGGGCTGAGCCTTGCCCTTCGGTATCTCCGACCATTGCTTTTATCTGCTGGTTTCTAATATCGGCTATAACCTGAGTAGATATAGATTCAAGGGAAGATATATTTTGAGGACGAAGAAGGTTTATTGTTGTGAAGGAGACAAGCATAGTAAATATAGAAAGAACCAGGATAATTTCGATTAAAGTGAAACCCTTTTTCATTTTTCATTTATCTCGTACCAATTTGTGAGATAAGGCTATAAATTGGAGCAATAATAGAAAGCATCATGCCTCCTATTAATATTCCGACAAGCACCAACATTACAGGCTCAATAAGTGTGGTTGCTGTTTTTAGGTTTTCACCTACTTTTGTTTCAAATTGTTCTGACAAATCCTTCATGCCTTTTTCCATTGTCCCGCTTTTTTCTGCTGATTCTATTACCTTTAACATTAAAGACGGAATTATTTTATTATTTGTTTTGAAGTCAGTTGAAAATTTTTTTCCGGCAGTGAGGCTTGCTTTGGCCTTATTTATTATTTGGAGAATCTCTTTTTTGTAAACAATGTCTTTTGTAAATTCAAGGGCTTCTGTAATTGGTATACCTGCGGAAAGAAGTAAATACATTGTCCGCGTAAACCTAGCAAGATCAAGTGAGATAGCAATCTTATTAATGACAGGAAGTGATGTCAGTATTTTATAAAGAAAATTCTTTTTCAGTTTGAATAAAAGGGTAAAGAATAACAGGAAAACTATAAAGCCCAGTAAAAATTGTAATTTGTAAGCCAGAAGAGCTTTTGATATGAAGATCAATATTTTAGTAGGAAGAGGGAGAGTTACTTTGAGTCGTAAAAACACTGTTGCTATTCTTGGAATCACAAAAGTTAAAATTAAAAGAAGTACGGCAGTGAAAACTGTGAAGACCAATAATGGGTAAAGCAATGCTGCTTTTACTTTATCTTCTAAATCTATATCTTTCTTAATATTTAAAACCAAGTCATTTAGGGATTCATCAAGCGTTCCAGCTTCTTCCGCGGCTTTTAATAAATTAGTGGTAATTGGGTCAAAGGCTTTTGGATATTTGGAAAATGAATAAGTAACAGTCTTGCCTTGATTTAAGTCTTCTTTTAAGCTTAGAAGTATCTTTTTAACATTACCCCTGGATTCTTCTGCCAGTGAGTCTACGGCATCCAGAATAGGTATACCAGATTTTAAAAGTGTAGCCAAGCTTGAAATAATATCTAACTTCTCGCGATTTTTAAGGGCAGTGGAGTTTGTCATTCTTTAGTTGATCTTATAATTTCTTCAAGCGACGTGATTCCACTTTTTACTTTTTCTATGCCATCTTCAAGCATTGAGCGCATCCCTTCTTCTCTTGCCTTGACCTCAATTGTACTACTGTCTGCTTTTCTGGTAATTAAATCTTTGATGGAATTGGTTACAACCATCACTTCAAAAATCCCAATTCTACCGCTGTAACCCGTATGATGACATATGTCGCAGCCTTTCCCCTTGTAAGATCTAATTGAGTTCTCTGTTTTGTCTTTAGTGTCAAGTGAAAAATGTTTAATTAGTAGATCTAAAGGTATAAATTTTGATAATTCTGCTGTTGTTATACTCTGAGAAACCCTGCATTTTTCGCAAATTTTTCTGACCAGTCTTTGAGCAATAATTACATTAACAGTAGAAGCAACCAAAAACGGTTCAATTTCCATATCAATTAATCTAGGCAGTGTTGTTGCAGCATTGTTTGTGTGGATGGTTGAAAGCACTAAATGACCTGTCATAGCACTATTGATGGCAATACCGGCTGTTTCATTATCTCTTATTTCGCCGACAAAGATAATATCAGGGTCTTGCCTTACAATGGACCGCAAACCGTTTGCAAATGTTAAATCAGTTTTTGCGTTCACCTGAATTTGATTAACCCCTTCAATATCGTATTCGACAGGATCCTCAATGGTGGAAATGTTTTTGTCACGGGTATTAATTATTTTTAATATTGCATAGATTGTAGTTGTTTTGCCGCTTCCTGTGGGACCGGTTGCCAATACCATTCCATATGGTTTTGTGAAACCGGCTTTTACTTTAGCAATATTTTCTGCTGTTAAACCGAGTTCGGATAGTGCAAATTGCCTGGAGTGGGAAGAAAGCAG
>Ga0075634_11_pt3 | contig 28229 bp, 38 predicted proteins | sample RifGroA1_FD_68386 | JGI IMG/M metagenome (GOLD analysis project Ga0075634, IMG submission 68386) | Microgenomates (Curtissbacteria) bacterium GW2011_GWA1_40_9
CTATTGGGACTACGGAAACACGTATGTCTAGGTTTTCACTTTCAATTTCTGTTTGAATTTTGCCATCCTGTGCCTTTAAGTGCTCGTCTGTTCTTAGCTTTGCCATAACTTTGATTCTGGTGATTATCTGGTCGTGCAAATTTTTTGGAAGCTTTAGTACGTCGTGAAGGACTCCGTCGATTCTGAAGCGAATTAATGATTCTTTGTCATAAGGTTCAATATGAATGTCGGATGCTTTATTATTTGACGCATATTTAATGAGCAAGTCTACAATGTTTGCAATAGGTGCTTCGACTTTGGTTGCACCTGCTGCTTTTCTAACGGCGTTCTCTAATATACTATCAAACGTAGGTTGCAACTCTTTTTGGTAGAGACGCATTGAACTTTCAATGTCCGCTTTTGTGGCATATACCGGCGTAACTTTTAAACCCGTTTTTTTAAAAAGCAATCCGAAAAATTCGCTGTTTTGCGGATTGCTTGTTGCTACTTTTAATCCGTTTTTATTTTCTGAAATTGCGATTGCGTTTTGTTTTTTAGCAACAATTTGCGGAATTATTGATAATGTATCTTCCGGTATAGTAATTTGAGAGATGTCTACAAATGGTACGCCATATAAATCCGCAACTACTATGCCCAAATCCTTGTCGCGAATGAGTTCTTTGGAAAGAAGGACACTCTGAAGATAAGTATTGGATTTTTCGCTTTCTGCAAGAGCAGCATCTAGTTTTGAGGTTTCGATGACCTCTAATTTTTTGAGTTCTTCATATAACTGCTTATTGCTAAAAGCAGGCATGATACCATTGTATCGCGATCTCTTAATTATTACTAACTGTTATTTGAAGTTTATATTCTTTAGGAAAAGCTTAAGGGTTGTGAGGTATATCGGAGCATTGAGATATTCGGTTTACCCTGAAGGAAGCAAGGGGTCGGACTCCTCGCTAGGCTCAATGATAACTGCGCAGAAGCCAAATTACTAGCAATGCAGCTTGAGATGTTGAACAACCACCTTATAAGTTCTGTGTATGTGGCTCACCTGTAGAATTGGGATTAGTGTTTTTATTTTCCTCTTGCTTCTCGGCTCTTTTAAGAAGCCCATAAATTCTTGCCCGATTGTATCTCTGTAGCATTACAGGGTAAAGATTTACAAGACCTGTGGCAACATTTATAAAAGTGTGTTTATCTACTGCCCCATCTGTTAAGGACATTGAAATCCTGGTTACAGCGGCTGCAAGGCCAGCTGCGTGAACTGTTTCCCAAATTCGAGTGTAACGATCATATTTTTTGGCTGCATCTAGTGTAGGTTCAGGCAAGGAAAAACCGCCTAAATGGCTTCCTCCGCCTCGTCTTACCATTCTTATCACAGCGTCACCCGAAGGAATGTATCTTTTGAAGGTTCTTACGCCCATCCAGCGGTATACTGTTCCATTTTTCTCCCATAGCTTTGGGGCAAAATATGCTTCTGCCACAACCTCCGCAGCTTTACCAGCAATTCTTAATGCTTTCCCTTCGGGATTTTCTGCCTCTGTATCTTGAGATTGAATTGGCCTCAAAGCCTCTTTTACATCTTCCATCTGATTTAATCTTAATCTGTCCATAAATCTAAAGCAAACGATATTATACTTTGGTGATTACAATTATGTATTCTCCAAAAACAAGAGGTGGCGTGTGATCTTTGATAAATCTTCCTTATAATAATTCACAGATAATTTGTTGGTCGGACTTGTTTTGAAGTTGCAGTCCCATCTCCAGTAACTGACTTAGGTTCATGAGCGGGAGACGGTTCTGGGCTCGAACCTCCACTCGCTGTTTAATGATAACAATGAGGAGGCTAAACTGTTAGCGTATCAGCTTGAGACATTAAATAACCACCTAAATATGAACTCCTTTTTATAGATTACTGCGGAACTTGGAGTAAGTTACAGTTTTATCTAAAGACTTTCAATAGCAATATCACGAGCAGCAAGAATTAAGCTAAAACTCTTACCACCGATACCGCGCGTCATTTTTAAGCTATGCGGCGTAATCTCAGCTAAATCTTTTTTCGTGTGAATATCGTTTTGTAACAATACATAAAATAATCTCCCAAATGAGTAGAAGTTGGGTTCAATTATCGTATAGACAGAATTATCTCCATATTTGTAACGTTCATCCTGACACCACAATAGTGTGTCTTGAGACGGTACATATGGTTTTCCCTGACGATCTTGCCGTGCCATCTGAGCAAGACATGACTCATACCTTAACTTAGCACCCATTAATCTTGACTCTCTTTCTTGGCTGGCTCTTTCAAATTCGGTTGGCATAGCTAGGGATTATATCAAACTTAGGCTAATGAGAGCGGGAGACGGTTGTCCTTCACTATCTCTTTCGCATAAAGCTTCAGAGATCACTAAAGTTTCGGAACAATAAATATTCGAGCTACAGCGCTGAGCTTGTCGAAGTGTCTGACTCCACACTCTGGTTAATGATAACAATGATGAGGCGAAAATTCTAGCGTTTCAGCTTGAAGCACTTAATAAACACTTGGATAATTTAGGCAACGGAGAACTCTATTGGCAGAGACTTTAGATCAGTAGTTTTTGGTAAGTCCACGTAAAGTTTTTCAAAACCTATTACTTTACCCAGTTTGTCTTTGCTAACAACTGTGCCATCTCCAACCTCTTCAGTTATTGCCTCTTTTTTAGGGTCATCGAACCACACATTCAAGGTTCGACCCTTAGCGTCATAATATATTTTAATTTTCGACATTGATTTTTTCTCCTTCTCTGATTCTTTTTGTTAAGTAAGCAGTTATTATGTATCCACTTTTATTGTCAAGGTGATCGCAAGCTGTGCAAACATAAATGTTACCTAAATTCTTGTAATACAAATGCACACTTGGGTCTTGTTTACTTTTCCTAATCTCGGTTGGTCTTTTTAACGATTCTTTTATACTTCTATTTCGTATTTTGCAATTATTGGATGTTTTATCGTTACGATCTTTTTCCAATAATCTTTTGTTGTCCTGACCCTAACACCCAACGGTGTTTCTACCTCAAAGTATACATCTTTTGGCTTCACATTTGAAGTATAACACCAAAATTAGAGGTCATAGACCCTGAGCGAAGTCGAAGGGCTAAATTGCTAGCGACGCAGTTGGAAACCCTAAAAAATCACTTATATACTTTGCGAGTTCCACTATGAGTACCTATATCAAGCAAAATAATTACTAGTCTTTGTTCGCTATCATAATCCCAAATAATCCGAATATCACCAGTCACCCAGGAACTCCATCTAATACCATAGTTTTGCGTATTTACTTTGTGGGATTGAAGCGATGGGTGCGAAGGATTGACCGCTAGTTTTTGAAGAGTTGTTTTTATACGTTTATTTAGTACTTCGTCAGAACCTACTATCTTTTCTCTTGTAACGCTAAACGTTACGGTAATTTTGAGTGTGAACATCAGGAGATTACTGAATACCAAGAATTTTGTTCAAAGCTTTGTCGTCAGATGGATCAACTTCGGTATAACGACCTTCTTCTAAATCTTTGAGACTCTGGCCAATTCTTTTGTCGCTTGCTTCATCAACCATAGGCAGACGTTCAATCTCTTCTTTGACGTCAATAACAGCCAAATGCCTCATATATTCACCAAACGAAAGTCCTAGTTGTCTTGCTTTAGTCAGTACAACCTGGTAGAGCTGTGGCGAGAAAGTTATTAGTTTTTGTACTCGTGCGGTGTCTCTCATATTTTATATGTAATCTGTATTAATTGTGCTAATCTTACTACATTTTTGCAAAATAGTCAATTTATTGAGCGGGTGATGGGGATCCCATTCGTCACTTCGCTCCTCAGGGTGAACTTCTCACCACCATCACCAACCACTGTTTCGCCAAACTCACGCGAATGGTGAGCTTGTCGAACCAGAGCGGGTGATGGGGATCGAACCCACGCTCTTCCACTTGGCAAGCGGACGTTTTACCACTAAACTACACCCGCGCAATATTTGCAGTATTAATTAGCTGCTTAAATTGTATCCCACCTTTCATCTTCTTAATTGTAAATTCCCTCTGCCGAGATGCCTTGTTGGTTTTATATGCTTCTGCGTATATCAACTCTAACGGCCTTCTGTGTTTAGTAGATTTTACTAGACCTTGATTGTGTTTTTCTAATCGTATTTTTAGGTCACTTGTACTACCAATGTAATGCTTTTTGTCTTTCAAACTTTTCAATACATAAACATAGTACATTTAAAATCTTCCACTTGGCCCCCGCTGAGCGGGGTTATCACTAAACTACACCCGCAAAGACAAACGTTGTTGGCACTTTGGTCGTGCCGCGTTTAGAAAATAGATTATAGCAAGAAATAGTGAGACGGGCTACTTTTAAGCTGTTGACCTTGTCTGGAACATTTTCTTAGTTTTCTCGTCGACTCTAATTGACTCATCAATATTTTTTGCAGAAATAAGCCTTATTAGTACTTTAAGATGATAGAAGAATAGTAGTATCACAAACGATAAAAATATTAAATTAAAAATTGCGCCTAGTGACAAAATCAATAGCCTTGTATCTCTTTTCATATTAATAAATTGTAGAGGATAAAAGTTAAGCTTTTTTCCTGTCAAAACTTCAAACTTCATAGGCATGTAACCGTCTAGGCCCAAGCCAAAAATAATAAATAGTGAAATAGGTATAATCCAGATATTGCCCGTAGTTTTAAGATAACCTAAAGTCATTCCTGTTACAGCTGCTGTATCTATATATTTATCTAAATTAGCGTCTAAATATCCACCCCATCTGGATCCGAGAAACTTCATTCTGGCAATTTCTCCATCCACCCCATCTAAAATTGACATAAATTGTATTAAAAAACCCCCCAGAATTAGCCATGGATAAAGACCGGTTGCCAGTAAAAAGAAAGTTGGGATAGATATGAGCAAAATAATGAAAGAAATCATGTTTGGAGTAATGGGTGTGTTAACCAGATATCTTGAAATTAGTGTCGATACTTTTCTGTTTAGATGTTTAGAAATCAATCCGTCACCGCTCTTTGAGAGATTGTTAAGAAACTTCTTTCTGGCGAATTTAATATCCTCCCAGGTATCGCAATCTGCCCACAGATTGCCTTTGATGTCTAGACTTCTGAGTTTACCTTCCGACACAAGAATGCGCATACCGTCACTTAAAGAATTTTTGTGGCGACTAGTGGTTTTTTTTAAGATGTCGAAAATATATGGAGAGCAAACGAACATACCGGTATCATACGCGTTGTAATTTTGGAGATTTTTACTGAGCGCTATAACTCTTCCATCTCTTACTAATACTTTTGTTGTGTCACCAACATCGAGAACGGAATCGAGGTTTTTATCAATTGCCAGGGAGCAGTCATTATTTTTGAGTTTAAGTCTTTGAATTCTTATCAGAGTTTTAGGGTTAAAAACGTGATCGCTCATAAGCAGCGCAAAATTTTCTTTGAAATGATGTCTGGCTTTTAGGGCAGATATTCCATTGGCTTTCTTCCAATTGTTGTTTTGAACAAAAGAAATAGAAACACCATATTTTGCTCCATGTCCTATAAATTTTTGCAGGGCTTTGCCTTTGTAGCCCGTTACTATTACAAATTCTGTAATACCCGCTGTCTTTGCGCCCAAGATTACCCGCTCAATAATTTTTAAGCCTAAAAGAGGCATAAGCGACTTATGTCGCCCTCGGGTTACAGGTTGCATTCTTGTACCGTTACCGGCTGCTATAATTAATGCTTTCATGTTTTTTTATTTGATAAGCTGTTATTTTCAAACATTACTTTATATTGGGCAATTAATGATTAAAGATTTACTCTATGCTAAAAAAGAAGATTGTTTTCGCTTAAGTAAATATACAATTTGTATTTTTGTAAATAAAAGCTAACGAAGTTTAACAGACTAGTTTGAGAATATCAACTATAGGGTGAGGTTTGTTAATATGTTATATTTGTCAGATTAGGTTTAAATTCATTCATGAGTAACCAAACACAATAAACACGTTTGTAAAATAGAAGCTATGCAGTTTTTGTGTTGTGGTGCTTTTAGAGTATATTGAAAGTCTCGAGTTTTGCTGCAGGGTTAGAACTTTTTGGTTTCAGAATCAAAATAAAATGTTAGAATCTTCTTGATGAAAATAATTTACACAAAACATGCACTAAAAGACAAGCTACCAGCTCTCAAGAGATTAGGGTGGAATGTTTCTAAAAACAATATTGAGGAAACAATAAAGAATCCCAGATGGAAAGGTGTTTCAAAACATGGTCAGGAAACAGCCATGAGTTTATTAGATAAAAATCACATTCTGAGAGTGGTGTTAAGAAGAGAAGATGATATAATAACGGTGATCACTTTGCATATTGCAAGGAGAGGAAAATATGAAAGTACATTATGATGAAAATGAAGATATATTAATGATTGAATTGGCACGTAAGAAGATCGATGATAGTTATGAGGTAGACCATGGTTTTGTTAGCGTTTCTGAAAAAGGAGAGCCTGTTTTGGTAGAGATTTTTAAAGCCTCAGAATTCTTTAAGAGAGAAAGTAAAGTTTTACCTCGGGAAATAAAGCAAAAATTCTTCGCAAACTTCTAGTTTACACTGAGTTTTATCGAAGTGAACTTTTTGGGTTCAAAATTAACGATAGGCGTCTTTTCTATGCCTAATATCCGTGATTAATATTTCTTTGTCTTTTGTAAACTCATATACTATTCTGTAAGGCCAAATTCTTACCGAGTATGAACCTTCCAGCTTTCCCTGTAACTTTTTGCCTGAATAGGGGTTATTTGAGAGCACTCTAATTGCGGAAACAATTCTTGACTTCAGTTTCTTGTCCTTAAGTTTCTCGAAAATCTTTCGCGACTCTTTGGAGAAGTAGACTTGAGTCACAACTTATAGTTTTTCCCCAACAACTTCTTCAAACGGGTAAATACGGCCGGCCTTGATATCTTTTTTGCTTCTTGCTATAGATGCCATTGCATCTCTGTCTCGAAGAATTTCCAACGTTTCTTCCAGGCCTTCGAGCTCATCAGCATTAACAAGTACAGCTTTAGTCTTACCATGGCTGGTGATAATTACTCTTTTGGAAAGTTTTTCAACCTCTTCCAAGAGATCGTAAAGTTTTGCTCTAGCATCTGTTGCAGAAATAGTGTTAGACATTCTTCATATATTTTACGTAATTACGTATATTTATGTCAAGCGCAGCAGCGTCCAAGAGTATTTATCCTAAGGGTATCCGAAGAAGTTTACACTGAATTTATGTAGTGAACTTTTTGGTTTCAAAATGACAATAACTTCCGTACAGCGTAGGCATTTTGTCAAAGACTACGGTTTTAAGGAATTATAAACAGCTACAACCTCAGAATTTCGCAAAAGAATGGTTCTATCTGTCGTATAAGTAAGACCTTTATTGGGGCTTGCTTCGAAACCTAGATAAATGACTTCAACGCCTCTTTCTTTTATTTCTTTTACTGCAGGTTGCAAGTCTGAGTCAGAACTACATAAGATAGCTGTTGTCAGTTTTTTATCACAGGCTAATGAGACTAGATCTACTGCGATTTTGACGTCTACGCCTTTTTCTCTAAAAACAATCCTACTATCTACCTTTTGGGCTCTGACGTTACCTGCAATAACGAATTCGTAACCTTGGTTCACTAAACTATTTCTTAGTTTTCTTTGGAGCTTTATCAGTTCTTCTGATTTTTCCTTGGTCTCTGGATGAACGCGAAGCTTTGCAACATAGAAAATCTTTCTGTGGATTTTGAAACCTTTTAGTGCTTCTGCGAATAACTTCTCTAGATTAATAAGGGCGAGAGTAGTTTTATTTTTGGCTACTTTTTCAGTTCTTAGAACATCTTTAATTTTATTAAGAAAGTTTTCTCCATCTATAAATAGCATGCAATTTGGCATAGAGTTATTATCCCAGATTATTAAAGTATGTAAAAGGTGAGGAACAACTCATGAGCAGAGCTTTTCTTCGAATAGACAAAGTCTTTCTTCGAATAAGCAGAGCTTTTCTTCGAATAGACAAAGTCTTTCTTCGAATAAGCAGAGCTTTTCTTCGAATAAGCAAGCTTTTCTTCGAATAAAAAACCTCACCGGGCCTTGCGGCACTAGATGAGGCGTTTATGCTTTCTTTATATAGCTTTTCTCTGCAAAAGTCAAGATATAATTAGATGTATTTTATTGTATTTAGGTCTATAAAAATAAATTGTGCCACACGTAGACGATGTTACCTGTCCTTTGTAGCTTTATGCGAAAAAGGAGAACTTTTTGGGTTCGGAAGCAATTTAAATTTATTTTATGACTGTACCAAGTGCTCTTATGCTATCGTATGATGGTTGGTCTATGAGTAAAAAGGGCAAATCTCCTAATCTATACGTTTGTATAAAATCTACATACTCTTCGTAGGGGTGTCCGAGTAGTCGAAATGCACTAACTAGACCGAAGCTATTACAAACAAGTTCCTGTGCAATGTTAAGTCCTTTGTCTTCTTCAATTTTTTGCCCACTAGCATCAAACCGCGTAGCCTGCAGTGTTTGCTGACAAATTTCTACAGACAAGTTAAATGTAAAGTATTCCTGCACGGTTGACATTGGTCCTAAATGCTTTTCGTCTGATCTGACATACGTAAATACTGCACCACTTTTGTTCATAAGAGTGGCCGCAGACGAGCCCAATATGTCTGCAAGAGGTGCTAATTTTGGTGAGGGGGATTCTTTAGGAACAAAAATAATTGATTTCGATGTTACGTTTTGTCGTTCGCTTACTTGAATTGTTTCATTAGGAAAAACATTACTACCAGAGAATGTGATCGGCTCGCCAAGAGTATAGGACTCGAACATTCGATAGATTTCTTTTATTGCATTAGGTTGTAGCTTGTACTGCGTATAGTTGACTATTTCTGTTGGAATTTTTGAAGCTGAGAGCGTAGGGTCAATACGGGTAAGTTCCTTTACACCTAGTCCCAGTGATTTAAATTCCGGATAAAAAGTATCGAATAAGTTTTCAGTAGCAGGGTGTTGAGCTGCAATAGTTGCTTCCTGTGCTTGCTGCTTTACGAGTGGATCCTCTTGTTGCCTGTTGCTTGAGCAGGCTACACCTCCAAAAATCGCTGCTGATCCTACCAGACCAGCCCTTATAATCAATTCTTTCATGTTGAGTGCGGATTATAACTTAAATACCTCTACGATTTCAACAGAACCTAAGGTTCGCTACTAGACGATGTTGCTTGTCCTGAGCAGAGTCGAAGTAGAACTTTTTGGGTTCATGATGTAAATAACTTTGTTTAATTTTGGGCTGAGCGGGCATCTCTATAATTTTGGAGAGTTTCAAAAAGCTTAGTAAAATGATCTCTTGAATCTAAGCTATCCTTTAGAGCATGAAGATCTGTATCGAGTTTCCCGAGTTGACCTTGCTGTTTTAGGCTTAAAGCTCTGACAAATTGACTTAAACCACCGTTATACATAATTTGTATTGGTTTCAATTCCGCTCTGTCTATTCCTGTCGGATCAAAATCCTTAACGAATTCAACAAATACTTCATAGGAGCCAAAAATTTCCCAAATCTGCCTAGGAATCATTGAGAGCTGGTTAGCTCTTCTTAACGCGTCCATTTCGTTTGGCCTGAGTTGTGAGGCGTTGAAGCTTTTTCCATCAGCCGATTCAATACGAAAAGCCTTACCAGTTCCGCTTACATTTAAATAATCTGTTTGAGGTTCGGCAACAAAACTTTCAAGCGGCCAATTTGGATTTAAAATTCGTATTCAATGAAGGCAGTGATTCCACTATAAAAGTCTTCGTCAGTAAAACCTATGTGTCTAAAAAATTTTCTTTCTGGTTCTGACAGTGGAGACAACCCTGCAACTACGATTCTCTTCCCAGCTTCTGGAAAAATTACTTCGCCATGATTAAAGCCGTCAAGTTTTGTGGTACCCCTCAAGACTTGAAGTTTTCCGTAGATTTCAGTGGCAATTTGTCTTTGTTGTTCAGAATTTAAATCTGGTTTTCTGTCTGGCATAAAGGGAAATTCTACACTTCATAAAGCTGATTGTCAAACTATCGGTCTAATTTTGTGCCGGGAGCCCCGCCCAGAGCAAGCTCGGTGCGGGATAAACTTCGCGGAGGCGGTCAGTTCCGTTCAAAATGCGTTCGAGCAGAGTTTGATATTGGTGCCGGCACGTAGACGATGTTACCTGTCCTTTGTAGCTTTATGCGAAAAAGGAGAACTTTTTGGCTTCAAAACCAAGCCTATGTTTAGTGTAAAATTAAGCATATGGTTATTTTTATAGACGAGTCTGGCATCCATAAAAAAGTTGATCATTCGACAACGGCTGTTGTTTATGTTGAAGTAACTAAGCTCGAAAAACTCGAGAAGGATCTTAAAGCGATCGAACAAGACCTTAGAATCAGATCTTTTCATTGGGCAGATGAAAGATGGCTTATTCGCAATAAGTTTTTATCATCAATCATTGAACTTGATTTTACAGTTAAAGTTGCGGTTTTTAAGAACCCCCAAAACGTAGGCGAGATGCTTGAAGTGGTATTCAGGCATTTAATAACGGAGAAGAATATTAGAAGTATCTTAATAGACGGTAAGAAACCAAGATGGTATGAGCTTAGACTCAAAAAAGTCTTAAGGGATAAAGGAGTATCTGTCAAAAAACTGAGAACGGTAAAAAGCGATACCAATTTGGGGATTCAACTTGCCGATGCTCTGGCAGGACTTGCGCGTTATCATTTTGATAATCCAGATGCGCCGGATGCCAAAAAATGGTTTAACAAGTATAAAAAAGCGCAGAAGATTAAGTTTGTTTTGACTTCTTACTAAATTCTCATAAAAAAACCTCGCCGAAGCGAGGTCAGTTTGCCAGCTAGTTCATATTGCTACAAACTTTTCCCAACCTGGGAATTTGTCGCTGGTAACTTGTTATGAAATTATACTATCACAACAGCTCTCAAAATGCAAAATCTGAAACGATGTCTAAGACCCTGAGTTAAATCGAAGGGTTAGAACTTTTTGGCTTCAAAAGCAAAATAATCTCTGTGGCTTTCTCTCGTGCCGTGTTTTGTGAAAAGTTCAGTACTATCTTGTTATAATAAACTGAATGAAAAATCTTCAACTGGAAGCAGATTTTTTTCACTTTATTGCTGTTGCAGTTCGTAATTTAGTTTCAAGTGCAGACAGAAACCCTGCAATTGCAAAACATAAACGGGAAGGTGATTTTTCTACACAAGTCGATATTGATGTTGAAAACATAATTGTAAGTGAGATCAAGAAAAGATTCCCCAATGATCATATTCTTGCCGAAGAAACGCAATCTGAAGTTGCAATTCCAAAAGGACGGATTTGGATTATCGATCCTATATGTGGAACTAATAATATAGCAAGGGGTATAAAAAACTTTTGCACTAACATCGCACTGGCAGATAATAAACAGCTTATTGCGTCGTGTGTGGTCGACCACAGTCAAAACGATTATTTTTGGTTAGTGGGAGGGGGAAAAGTTTATGTAAACAATACGCTTTTCGAACCAAATTATGAAAGGTTCGATGTGGTGGTGGATGTTGATTTCGGGGCGCTTATCTCCGTTGATGAAAACAAAAAAGAAAAGCATAATAAATTCTTAAGAAAATTAATTGCAGAAACCGGCTATTATCTTATTTCTCTGAATAGTTCGCTCGGTTTTGCCTATACTGCAATTGGGAAAGTTGACGGCTTTTTGACTGTTGAAAATCATCCTTGGGACATCTGTGCTTCTACCTTCTTAATTCAACAATCAGGAGGAATTATAACGGATACTTTTGGAAAACCATGGGTACTAGAATCGACTGGAGCTATTGCTGCAAAGAATGAAGAAATTCACAAAAAACTTCTCAGTGCATATCTGAATGCGTAGAACTTTTTGGGTTCAAAAGCAAATTAAATTTGCCAAGGGTTATGCCTAAGCCTAGATATGTCTCGAAGTTGAGGCAAAATTAACTCTTCCAAGCGAGCCAGTTCATCATCATTGTGATTCCATTTTTGAATTTCAATAACAGTTGGCTTTATTAATCTTCTACCACTTTCGGACTGCACATATTCTCTACCTAACTTTACTATGGAACCATTTGGCAGCTTCTGTAAACTTAAATCAGGAGCTACTTGCCTCTGAAAGTCATTAAATCCGCACAACCCATCATTGCCATATAAAGCTAGCCATCTCTGATGTTCTTTTTCTTTTCTTTGGTAAAGTTCATAGTAGCTTAGCCTCTCCTGGTAGTGGAATGCTCCTTCTGCCATTTCGCCAATTTGAGCTAATCTTCTTAAATTGGCTGGGTCGGCTTGATAGACTACTGGCTTATTCCTTAAATTAGCATCAGCTTGCAAAGTCATGGAATTCACAAGCTCCAAGGCAGTAGAAACACCTCTTAATTTTGGAAGGACCATTATTTCTCCATCAGCGTTTGTATGTAAAAGTTCTTCAGATAACCTAGTTGTTCGCATCCCGAAAACTTGCCCAGAAGAACTAGCTATCATAAAAAAATATGGATATACACTTTTTGATTTAAAGACATCAATGGTTATAGCTGTTCCTTCAGAGGTAGTTGTATTGTACTTGTTATCAAATTCGACAGAATCCGTTACCAAAAAGTTGTTTAATAGAATGCCCGTTCTATGAATACGCTCAGCGACATCAACTGTCCGGTAGTTAATATATTCCTGGTCGAACCTTGAATTCCCTGCCTCTAACATAGTGAGGATTATACATTTTAGGAGATAAATAATCAAACTATAAGCCTCATTTTGTGCTGCTACGTAGATCAAAGATGGTGAGTTTATCGAACCATGATGTTTGAACTTTTTGGGTTCAAAGTGGAAATAACTTTCTTGCAGCTTAGGCAATAACTTTTTCGACTAGGATCTCGGTGTTTTCAATTTTCTCCTTGGGCATTACTTCTATAAAGTTCCAGTCGTATTTAACCAAGAAGCTAAGCATTTCCCTTCTCTCATTACGTGTTTTAAGGATAAGTTTTGCATAACCTTTTTCTTTTGCCCAACTTTCTTGGTGTTCCATTAACGCTTTTAAAACACCTTGTCCTCTATTTTCTGGATTAACACCTGCCATCCATAAATAAAACGAGTTTGGATAGCGCTCGTCTTCGTAGCTAACCATGTATCCAGCAGGCTTTCCGTCGACTGACCCCACAAGAATCAGGTGATTTTTCCCGTTGATTCGTTCTTCAAAGTGCCTTTGGTCGTAAGGTTCGTCAAACTCAATTACAGTGGCGTTAACTCTGACCGCATCATCAACTGTTGCTTCTGCAACTCTGACTTCTTTGCTCATGCCGACTTTATAACATTTTTGGAAGCAAACTAGAACTTTTTGAGTTCAAAAGGCCAATAACTCTCTATGAAGCTAGTACTTGTTGCCTAATATTCGGAGGAAAAGCCTGAGAAGTTTCTTTTAGAAATTTTGAGGCATCGAGTATCTCAAGAAGTACTAGTTCATTTTTAGGAGAGAAATGAGCAATAACATCCTTTGACTGTTCTGCGTAGTCAATGGGCTTGTTATTGAATTCAATCATCAATACATCGTCTTGTTTATTGTAATTTAATTTCATTTTGATAATACTTTCCTTTAGGCGCCGGATAAAAAGTAATCACAGTTATTATATCATCTTCTTGTTTGTAAACTACTCTCAGCACGTGTTTTGAATCCAGACTTTTAGAAGCAATTATTTTTGGATAATCGGATACTTTGTCTTCGTGGTCAGGATTTGTAATAATCTCCTTGATAAACGTCTTGTTAGATTTAAAGTTGTGCTTTTTAAGCATCGCAACTTTATCAACAGACGCGTGTTTTGTGAATATAATCCTCACCCGCTTATTCTAGCAAAACTAGAACTTTTTGGGTTCAAAAACAAGCAATTGCATAATGAGGTAAAATCGACAAATGAGATTTGCAATTATTGATGAAAGTGGTCGTTTACATGATCCGAACGACCGCTTTTTAGTATTGGCGGTCGTAGTCGTTGAATCACTTGTTAATCTCGATAAAATCATCCCTGCAGTCAGGAAAACCCTAACCAAAAAGAAAAAGCTGGCAGAGATTAAATTCTCAACTACCGGTGAAAAAACCAGAATTAGGGTTCTTAACAAGATTAACGAAAAACACTTGAAGCTGTTTCTTTTAGTAATTGATAAACAGGGCCGAAAAATTCATGATACGCCAGAGAATTACTCACTTTTAATCTCAACATTGCTGAAGAAGATTTTAGCTAAATACCCATCTGTTTCGCACATAATCATTGATAGGCATTTTACTTGGGTAACTCAACGTGAGAAATTTAATGATTTAGTTCAGAAGGAACTGAGGAAACCATTATTTCTTGAGCATTTGGACAGCCAACAAAATACGATAGTTTCACTGCCGGATTTCGTTGCAGGAGCAGAAAGGATAACCCACGGTAAAAAAGAACCTAAGTACATACAAATAGTCGAGAAACAAGTTGAGAAGCGAATAATTACTACTTGGAGAGAATTAAAAAGAAAAAAGGTAAAAGTTTGAAGGAGTCTCCAAAAAGGAGCGTCCTGCTTTTACCTAGCATAATTATATATATGACAATACTCTTTTGCAACTACCAAAAACTATCTCGAAAATACGTGTACGATGTTACTTGTCCTGAGCAGAGTCGAAGTAGAACTTTTTGGGTTCAGGGGCAGGATAGCACAGCTTATTTCTGATTTCCTAACAAATTTCCAAATAAGGCACCAAAAATCGTTAATATGAAATAAATTGGGATAAATATTGGAAACCAATTGTAATTGGCCGCCGCTGACGCAATGTAGGAAATGTACGTAATTAAGTCACGGTTTTGCGTATGAGTATAAAACGCTTGTTCACTGCCACTTAACGTCATTAGACTGTATGAAACCAAGAATATTAGCAAAAATATTAAAATGCCTGTAAGTAGCCCTGTTATAAATTTGCTGACTTTTGACTTAAAAGATGCCAGACAAGTTACAAGGGCTGTTAGCGGAATAATTACCCAGCCAAGAGTGTTAGGTTCACCAATTATAAAATAATGAAATACGATGGCTATTAAAATCACCAGACTTCCAACGAAACCATCGATTAGCGTTGTTATAGCTACTTTCTTGGCGTCCACAATTTGAGTATATCACTATAAAGCGTTGAAAAATTTGTGCCGACACGTAGACAATGTTCGAACTTTTTGGGTTCAAAATCAAAATAACTTTATGAAGTAAGCACCTGCTGACGTATCTCGGGAGGAAATGCATGAGAAGTCTCTTTTAAGAACTTCGATGCATCTAGGATTTCTAACAGAAGCAAGTCCCCTTTACTGGAAAAGTGAGAAATTATATTGCCTGATTGTTGAGCGTCGTCAATCTTTCCTTTACCCATAAAAACCATCAAAACATCATCTTTCTTGTCATATCTGTACTTAGTATTCGCCATATCTTCCTTTTTTGTAAATGTAAAAAGTTATGATAATTATATCACCTTTTTCCTCTTTATAAACCACTCTCAAATTGTGATTTTCGTTAAATGATGATGCAGATATTTTGTTTCCGTTGTCCGACAGATTGTATTTTGATTTTAGAACAACGTTTTTGACTTGTAATTGGGTAATGATAATTCCAAAATCTTTAAAATCTGAAAACTTTTTGGAAGCGTGTTTGGTAAATACAATCTTCACCCACTTATTCTAGCAAAACTAGAACTTTTTGGGTTCAAAATCAAAATTACTTATAGACTCAATCTTTGCTCGTTACTTTTCGGAGCCTGGTGGCAATACCGTCTAAATCATTCAATTTTGCCCACGACTCATCATCAGGATCATTTAGGTGGTCTTGTAACTGATCCAAAAGTGTCTCGCCATCTTCATTTGGTTGAAGTAAAACCCCTGCTATAGTCCACTCGTTGAGCAAAGAATGGGGACCGTTTTCGTCGACTATCGTACGAATGTCTGCAAAATCTGCCTCATGATCTATCAGAAATTGTAAAGCGCGAGAAACGACAGGTTTGACCATAACAGTGTCGTCCTCATTTTGGAAAAATTGTCTTGTGGGATACACGATATTGCCGTCGGACGTGCGAAGTGCAATGATTTTGCCTTCTTGCAACATTGTGGTCAGCGCTGCGTCGTCGACTCCCAGTCTTCTCGTTAGACCTTTAGTAGAATAAAATGGACCGATTGCCCTATTCCATTTTGATACGTCGCCGCTTTCACCGTATCCTCTCTCATGTAAAAGTCCTGGGCTCATTAGGATTTTTTTGAAAACCTCTGCATAAATTGCTCGGTTTCTTGGTAGCAAAGCAATATTCTCCCCATTGCTTCGGCATTTATACCACGATCACCAAAACGTCTATAAACATTCTCAACACCTCTTTTGATGTCTTCTGGAATCTCAGGCTCAACGATTGTAAAACCTTGACGTTTGGATATCATTGCCAATCGTTCAGTGGTTACGCCAACAAGATACTTAACATCTAAGTCGTGTATGGCTATATACTGGGCAATTAACTCCATCGACCTAGTTACATTTGCTAAGGTTCTGTCTTCTTTGGCTACCGGCGGCAAGTGAAGATCTAAGACTCTGTCACCTTTTCGGATTCTAATTCCCGAATTTGGGTCTTGGTAGTTAATTCTTGATATTTTATCAATAACCATAAAAAGACCAAGTTGTTTCCAGTCTTGGTAAACGGTAGGATCGTCTTTATAACGGCTCATTTCGCCAACCCGATCTTTAATGTCGAGTTTTTCAAGGGCTTTTTCTGCAATTTCTATTGCAAGAGGATTATCGGCGGATTCTAGGGCGCGGTTGATTTCTCGTCTCAACTCACCCCGGAACAATTGTTCGGGTGTTTCTGTGCGTGGTCTGTATGCCTCAAAGGACCTTCCGCCTTCCATGATAGGTGAAATAATAGCAGAATTGAGGGGAGTTTTCAACTATAGGTCCTATTTTGTGCCGGGAGTCACTTCGTCACTACGTTCCTCAGCATAAACTCCATCGTGCTTCGGGCAATTCCAACACAAGCACAAATTCAAATGACAAAGTCATCAGAATTTGTGCCGGGAGTCGGAATCGAACCGACATTGCGCGTTTTTCAGACGCGTGCGTTGACCAACTCTGCCATCCCGGCTTGTATCAGTTGAACTTTACTTTCCGATTTTAACTAAAACCAGAAACTTGCTGCAAACTGTGGATCCGAGAGGACTCGAACCTCTGACCTTCTCGGTGTAAACGAGACGCTCTAACCAACTGAGCTACGGATCCACATTTTGCTCATCTGATATTTTACCTGACGGTAAAAAGAAACGAGATGCTCTAACCTCAGCCAATGGCTGATGGTTCTCTGGACCAAGCTGAGCTAAGTGCTCTGATAAATTGTGCGCACGAGAGGACTTACAAATTATTTCACAATTTGTTGTTTTGCTACACAACTATTGAAATCGTTGGTTCAATAGTGTTCCGCAAAATCCGAACTCTCACCTTGTGCCGAGGACAGGACTCGAACCTGCACACCGTTTCCGGCACAGCCACCTCAAGGCTGCGTGTATACCAGTTTCACCACCTCGGCAAAAAGTGTATATCACTCCCTCACCAAAATGGTGTGGGACGAATCTTTCCGCCACGTCCGCTCGTTGCAATAAACTACACATATTATTATTTTGCAACTGCAAAACTCAAAATACGTTTCGTTATTGCTCCTCTTCAAAGTCCATTGGACTTTGAGATTTTGAGCAATTTTGGTGCAGATGAGAGGACTCCCTTCACTTCGTTACCCCCGGGTGAACTCGTTCAGGGTAAACTTCTCGCCTCTCATTTTGACCCCCCCCGTCAAACTTAGAAAAAACCCTGAGCTTGCCGAAGGGTGCAGATGAGAGGACTCGAACCTCCAACCCTTGCGGGATACGGTTCTGAACCGTACGCGTATACCAGTTCCGCCACATCTGCAAGCAATCTTTGGTAATGGAAATTTTATCATAATTGATATAATCCATGTATGCTAAAGCGTAGCGTTATTCTGTTTTTTATTCTAATAGTTTTGTACGTTACAAACGCTTTTTTGTTCCCATTTCCAAAGAAAAACGTGCCCGAGGGGTTTAGGCCACAATACGGTACAAGTTATAGCTTTGAGCAGGCTAGTTGGTATGGATATGATGGAAGGACCGAATTTGTAAACCTTCTGGATGAGGTTAAGTTTAGCTGGGTAAGGTTACCCTTCTTTTGGGATGAAATGGTGGACTTGAATGGCGAATTTAACAAAAATTTTGAAGATCTTGAATTTGCTATTGATGAGGCCGGGCAACGGAATGTAAAAGTTATTGTGGCACTGGGGCTGAAAACACCGTATTATCCTGAGTATCATTTGCCTGATGTTATCGAAAAACAAATTAAGTTTGGGGAGAAAATTGATAATCATCACCCAATTGCAAATGATGTTATGAGTATAGACAAAAAAGTTGTTGAGCGGCTTGCAAAGTATGAAAATATAACGCATTGGCAAGTGGAAAATGAACCATATCTGGCAAATATAAATAACTGGAAAATCGATAAAAGCCTAATACGGGTTGAAATAGACTCTATAAGAAGCGCAGATCGTATGCAAAGGCCAATAATTTTAAACCATGTTGGTCCGGCTGTGTTTGACCATGAATGGAAAAACTTGATTGACTTTTTGGGTGCAGATGATGTGTTTTCTGTTAATGCGTATTTTAAAACTCAAGGAATAAACCTATTTTCATTTAGTGTTTTTGGCCGTGAAATGCGTGTAGCCTGGCCAAAAATTTTAGTATGGCCGGTTCAGTCATGGTATGGTTTTTCACCGAACTTTGGTTTTCTGGGTGAGCAGTTTAAAAACAATGGACGCAAGTTTTGGGTTTTGGAAGCTCAAGCAGAGCCATATATTAGAAATATAGAAGATGCCAGACGTCCAAATAATTATTTTAGAGCGGATGATATTATTAAGGTTGGAATGTTTTTAAAAAGCAATAGAATCGAAGGCGTTGGTTTTTGGGGTGCGAATTACTGGATTTATAGGCAGAGTGTTGGTGATGATACTTGGATTGAAGCTGTAAAATCTGTTGTCAATTAAAGCTTTGTAGTTATTTTTGATTGTAAAGTTTCCACGAAACGGATAGTTGAATTGATTCTATCAGGTTAGTTTTAGTGTTAATTGTAAAAATTGCCGCCTGCTGCTGAGTTTGAGAAATTCCGATGAAAGTGTCTGAAAACTGTGGATTTTTGGCCTTTAAATTTAAAATTGTAGGGTTTTTCTGGTCAAAAGTAAAAGGCATACCTTCGTTAATATAGTCCATTTGAATAACAACTTCTTTTGGCGTCATGAGTTGACAGCAGTCTGTTGCGTATAAAATGAAAGGAACTTTATTGACCATATAGGATTCTAAATTTGTTCTGTCGGTCGAATTTGTGTATTTTATTATTGCAGCTTCGGTTTCTTCTCTTGTTATTATATGAGGTGCTGGTGAGGCCTCTCTTTTTTGCTTCTGTGGACTTGTCGGTTTGACTTGTTGCTCTTCATTTTTTTGCGGAATCAATTTCATTAAATTTTCGCTCTGAGTTATAAAGTAAACAAGGATTAATATAAGGAGGAAGAAAATTCCAATGTTCAGTATGAATATTGATTTGTGCATATTTTAATTATAGACAACGCAATATTTAATGTGCAAAGTTATCCTGTGGCTATAGAAATTGTGGGGTCAAATTTAAAAGGTGATAAGATATGCCTATGACAAATATTGCTGTTGTAACAGGTGCAGCAAGAGGCCTGGGTGCCTATATTGTTAAAAGTTTGGCAAGTGAAGGGTACACTTTGGTGATCCATTATAAGACAAGCGCTGATGATGCTAAAAAAATTTTAGCCGATATTAGAAAAAACTCACCAGATTCAATTATTGTTTCAGCTGATTTAACGGTAGAAAATGATGTAAATAAGCTGTTTAAAAATGTAATCTCTTTGTATGGCCGGATTGATCTTTTAGTAAATAATGTTGGTAATTTTTTATTTAAGCCTTTTGGAAAAACTTCAAATAGTGAGTTTAAGGATATACTAGAATCTAATATTTACTCTACCATCCTTGCTTCGCGGGCAGTATTGCCTACAATGCGGAAGCAAGGCAGTGGGCACATCATAAATATAGGGGCGGTTGGTGTAGAGAGATTAATCATCCGCGAAAATTCTACGCCTTATTTTTTAGCGAAAACTGGAATTTATGTTCTCACTAAGGCAATGGCCTGGGAAGAAGCAAAGCATGGTATACATGTAAATATGATTTCGCCCTCTTCTTTAAAGACGGATATTTTTTCTGCTTCCGATTTTCCAATGGGGCGAAGTGCTCACTATGAGGATGTGTATAAGGTACTTGCCTTCTTGACGAGTAACGATGCTTATTATATAAATGGTGCGAATATTGAAGTTTCAGGCGCATTTGTACCCGGGATGGTATGAAAGAATATCAAATATTAAAAGAAAAAATAGCTTCGCTTGTGATTTTTAGTTTGATTGGATTTGCCGCAATGCAGATGCCTATTAATAGTTTAATGGGTGCAAACGTAAAGTTTACTATGTTTGATTTGTTTGCTCCTGTTTTTGGATCATTTTTGGGTTTATGGTTTGGTTTTGCGGCTGTTATTTTAGCCCAAATTATAAATGCATTTGCAACACAGGTGACAATTAATACTGCTGTTTTGGTTAGGACAATTACTCCTCTTTTTGCAATTTGGTATTTTTCACGCAAGGACAAATCACTGTTGCTTGTACCCTTTTTGGCCATTTTGTCATTTAACTTTAATCCGGTAGGCAGGAGCGTTTGGTATTTCAGCTTATATTGGTTAATCCCAGTTATTGCATGGAGGTTCCGTGACAGATTCTTATTTGCAAAGGCTTTGGGTTCAATATTTAGTGCGCATGCTGTGGGGGGGGCAATCTGGATTTGGGCCTTTAACTTGCCGGCGAGTGTTTGGCAAGGCTTGATACCGGTAGTTGCGCTGGAAAGAAGTATTATGGCACTTGGAGTCTGTGCTTCTTATATATTGATGAGCAATGTACTGGCGTATACGAAAAATAAGAATATTTTGAAACAAACAGTAATAGATAAAAAATATTTGCTGCGTTTTATAAGGTAGGTTCTTTCCTGTTATAATAAATTTTAATATGAATATTTTAAGAATGGTAGATGGTGTTTTCGCACCAAGAATTGTTTGGGCACACTGTGATGTCCCTTGCGGGATTTATAAGCGAGATGCTATGGAAACTGCTGCCGAGACGGTAGTTAAGATGGTTGAAAAGCTTATCAATTCGCCGGAGGTTGACGAGGAGGACAAGCAATCACCATTAAATTTTCATAACAATATGACAAGATATGTGGTTGTTAAAGATCAACATGCCGAAATTTGCAAGCGAGAAGCTTTAATATTATGGACAGATTTTTTTAAAGAGGAGCATATTGAGAACTATCCAGATCTGCATGACAAGGTTTGGAAGATAACTAAGCTTTGTTCGGATTGTAAGCGAGAGGTTAATGCCGATAAGGCCAATGAACTTCTGAAACAGGTACGAGTACTTGGAGATATTTTGGAAGCATCACAAAAGTCAGCGAAGTGATAAAATTCCCATTTTCCAGATTCATGGTGAAAGATAAAAGTATGGAGCCTATGTTTGTGGAGTTTGATCGCGTGTTAACCATAAATTATGGGACAATTCAAAAGGGTAGTATTATAGTTTTCAGGCAAGGCGCAAATTATTTAATAAAAAGAGTTAAAGATGTTGGTGGCGATAATATTATTGCAGTTTCTGATAACAAAATATTAGCTACAAAACAATATACTGTTAAACGCGTGGATGTTATTGGCCGGGTGTTTCTGAAGTATTAAAGCCTTCCGGCGTTGATTCAACTTCTTTTTGTGCTGAAGTAATACTGTCAATTATTTGTTTGAACTTTTCAGCTTGGATAACTCCCGGGTATTTTTGGCCGTTGATAAAGAAAGTTGGGGTTGAATTTACTCCCGCTTTATTTCCCAGCGCAAAGTCACTCTCAATTGAGCTTTTTAAATCTTCCATTTCTTTATTAAACTGATCGATATTTAATCCGAGTTCTTGTGCGTAACTTCTGAATTGTTCTCTTGGGTTTGTTTTTTCGGACCAGTCTGTCTGCTTTAAGTACTGGATATGGACCATTTCAAAAAACTTTCCTTGAGCACCGGCTGCTTCTGCAGCTTGAGCTGCAATCTTGGCATTTTTATGGCTTGAAAGCGGATAATGTCTAAAAACAAAATAAACATTTCCCTGATTTTCTTCCAGCATTTTTTCTATTATTGGTTGTGCTTGTTTGCAAGCCGGGCACTGAATATCGGCAAACTCTATTATTGTGACCGGCAGTGTTGATTCACCCTGTGAATGTTTTACGTTTTGTGTTAGTTGTGCGGTATCAAAGCCAGGATCGACATTTTCTTTTTTATTACCTCTTCCTAAAAGCATTACTCCGGCGATTATGATGGCCAATGTTGCAATGCCCATTCCTAATAAAAACTTTTTTTCTCCGGTCATCTTTTGTTAGTTTTAATTATATATATCATGAGCGATGAAATTACGAGGAAAGCTATCATAGACATAAAGGGTATAGTAATAAAGCCGAGATAAATCGCATCTATTTTGCTACATGGATTGAGTAGATCGCACTTTGTAAGTTCTACATTACCAAGTGGGGTCATTTGAAGTAAATATTGGTAAAAGCTAATAAGTATGCCGACAAGAGACATTGGTAAAGCGTAATAGGCGACATTTTTATCTTTTCTTATGAAGGCAACAGTAAATATCACCAGTAGTGGATACATTAATATTCTCTGATACCAACATAAAAGACAAGGAACGAGTCCACGTATTTCTGAAAAATAAAGACTTCCAAGTGTTGCTGACCAAGCTTGTAGCAATGCTAGGTGTAGAACATATTTATTTAAATATTTTAATAGCTTCTTCATGAAATTTAAGGAATGATAGCAATAATTATCTAAAGGCGTCAAATAATTTTTTTGTGGAATAATTTTTCACTTCCTCTGTCAGCTCAGTTTTTATGCCGATTCTGTTTGATTGTCTTTCCATAAACGGTAGTGAATGTCTTTTTTTATAAAGGACGCCTATTGCAATTTGTTTTTCTAAATCTTTTGAGATCTTTTGAGCGCGTTCTAAATTATGGATATCATAATTCTTTATTTCTTTAATATCTTTTACCCTTTCTTGATACCACTGATGCGGCGTCATATGGTTATATGTCGGGCAGCTTTGTAAAACTTCAATAAATGCGAAGCCTTTATGCTTTAAGCCTTCTTCGAAGACTTGTGTTGCGTGGTTAATGTTGCCGGAAAATGTACGTGCTGTAAAACTGGGGTTTAAAGACAAAACAAATTCCATGGGATTGATAGGGTCAGAGGTTACGCCATCCGGTGATGAATTCATTTTGACACCACGTTTGGTTGTTGCGGATGCTTGACCCTTTGTAAGGCCGTAGTTGAGGTTATTATGGAAAACAAACATTAAATTGAAATTGGCACGAATTGCCAAGATTAAGTGGCTTATTCCCTCACCGAAAGTGCCGCCGTCACCACCGAAGGCGACAACCTTTATTTTGCTGTTGGCAATTGATGCCCCGCAGGCAAATGGTATAACGCGGCCATGAAGTCCATGGAACCGATAGCCACCTATTTTATCAGATCCATTTCCGTGACATCCTATATCAAAACACAAAAGTGTCTGGCAGGGCTTGATGTTTTGGGAAACCAATGCCCTTTTAATTGCGGCATGAATTCCATAGTTTCCACAATTTGTGCACCAGGTATAAATGTTTTCAGAGTAATAATCTGCAAAATGGACTTCTGAATTAGAGTGATTCGGACAACTGCAAGCAGCCATTATTTTTTATACCTTTCTTCTAAATAACTTGTAATGTCTTCGATGAAAAATGGTCGGCCGTCAAATTTTAAGAGTTTGTCCTTTATCAGGTAACCAGTTTGTTGTGTAATTAGCTGGCCCAGTTGTCCAAAAGCGTTGTTTTCAATAAGGATTATTGGCTGTTTTTGGAAAACGAGCTTATTAAATTTTTTAAGTCGTAGCGGGTAAATATATTCATAGTGGAGGTAGTTTATATTGTTTTGTGGAAATTTTTCGTTCCAGATTTGCATTACATCCAAAACAGTATTTTTTACACTCCCCCACCCAACAAGTGTTAGCTTTGAATTTTCCGGGCCAATGAGCTGTGGTTCGGGAAGTTCTTGCAGTAGGGTGTTAAGTTTGCGTATTCTTTTTTGTATCATTTCACGACTTGTCTGAGAGTCCTCTGTTAATGAACCGTCTGCTAAATGTTCGTCACTGTTTCCAACATATGTTGCTTCAGATTGCCCTGGTAGCCAACGCGGGGATATTCCTGACTCAGTAATTTTAAATCTATCCTGCGGTGTGAGATTTTCGATATCACCAGATGCGGCTAAATGTCGTTGGATTTTTACATCATTTTGCAGGTTTTCAACTTGATAGAGTGATTCTGCGATTTGTTTATCTGTCAAAACAATGACGGGTATTTGGTATTTTTCAGCCAGATTGAAAGCATTTTGAATAACTGTATAAGCGGAATTACTATCACCGATTGCAATTACGCATCGTGCTGCTTCTCCATGGCCAGCGTAGATTGCGAGATTAAGGTCACTTGCCGAAGTCCAGGTTGGCAGGCCTGTCGCCGGTCCTGGGCGCTGGCCGAGTATGCAGACAAATGGTGTTTCTGTCATCGCTGAAAGCGATACTGACTCGGTCATTAGGTCGAAGCCTCCTCCAGAGGTTGCAACTAGTGCACGTGTGCCCATAAAGTTGGCGCCTATTGCAAATTGTGCTACAGATATTTCATCGTCAAGTTGCTTAACAAGCATTGAGGTGTCATGGTAAATGTTTGCCAAATAGGTCAAAATTGAGCTGCTTGGAGTCATAGGGTAGGCAAAATAAGCTCTGACGCCAGCTGCTACTGCTCCAAGCGCAACGAGATGATTACCTGTTAAAAGAGCATCATCTTTTCTTTTATTATTTCTTGAAAAATTGATGTCAAGTTTAGTGAGGTCTGCAAGATCTGCTTCATGGCCAATTTTAATACATGCAAGATTTGGTTTAATTACATCCTTTTTATGAGCAAATTCGGCGGTTAATACTTTGTATAGTGGTTTGGGTGGTAAGTTCAATAAGCTCCAGAGAGCCCCTACCATTACGGAATTTGCCATAATTGCGGACCCGCCGACTTCTTTGGCTATATTATCTGCTGCCAAGTAGGCAATTTTGACCATATTTTTCTTTATAAACTTTTCTTCCTCCAGGGTAAATTCGAGCTGGGGAAGCATATGAATTATTTGTCCACTTGTTCTTAATGTTTGCAAATAAGCGTGGAGTGATACGCGGCTGAAACAAAGCAAAACATCGGTTTTTTCTGATGAAGAGTTAATTGGGTGTGATGAAAAGTCTGTTTGGTGTGATGCGTGGCCACCTTTGATAACTGACGGATACTCTCGGTAACCATAAGTATAATATCCTGCGTTTTTGAGTGCTTTGGCTACAACTTCTCCGATCGCATTTATACCTTGTCCTGATTCACCAGCAACTTTTATTGATAAACGGTTGATATTAATCATTTTTGTATGCCCAAGTTCTAGCAAGTAAATTTGCCCAGGGTGCAACAATTGTTGGAAGCTGATCGTATGGTTCACCTTGTATTTTTAAAGTAGGAAGTACTGCCTGTCCACCCTTTTCGAGCCATAAATCGCGAATTTGATCTATTGCCCGGCAGAAAAAAACAGGCTCATATCTTCTGTCACCTAACCCTAAAAATGCTGCCTGTTTGTTTTGAAAGTTGTGTTTTTGCATGGATTCAAAAAGATTTACAAAAAACGGGTTAATTTTTCCATGATCCCATGTAGAAGTTGCAAAAACAAATTTGTTATTTTTGACAATGATGCCTATATTTGTTTGCTCTGACCTTATAAGTTTTGTTTCAAATCCCATATAGCTTAAAAGTTTAGCGATGAATTCAATAGTTATTTCAACGTTTCCTGAAGTTGATGCGTAGATTAAGTAGACGTTCATGGGCAGTTTTTTTACATCATAACACTGTCTAGGATGATTCGAGTATCGGTGATTATTACCGCATTTTTCATTGCCTTTTAGTACTTTCAGCTTCCCAAGAAAGTTAGTTTTTTGGCATATTAATATTCTTCTAGGGTTGATGTATCACCGAGAGGTAAACCAAGCTCTTTTGCTTTTAGATATCGCCTCATTATCTTTCCAGAGCGGGTTTTGGGAAGTTTATCAATAAATTCAATTTCTCTTGGATAAGCATGGAATGCAAGATGTTTTTTTATAAAGTTTTGGATGTCTTCTTTTAATTTTTCTGTTGGTTTAACGCCTTCTTTCAGCTTAACAAAAGCTTTAATAATTTCCCCACGCATGGGATCGGGTTTGCCGATGACTCCTGCTTCGATAACTGAAGGATGTTCGATGAGCGCGGATTCAACCTCAAAAGGCCCGACCCTTTCGCCGGATGTTTTGATGACATCATCTGCCCGGCCTATAAACCAGAAGTAACCGCCCATGTCTTTATAAGCTCTATCACCAGATATGTACCAACCTCTTTTGAAATATGATTTGTATTTTGCCGGCCTGTGCCAGATGGTTTTCATCATTGAAGGCCAGGGCGCTTTTATGCCCAGATTGCCTTCCTTTAATGCCTTAACTTCTTTACCGTTATCATCGATAATTGATGCTGTAATACCTGGCAGTGGTTTGCCCATTGAACCGATTTTAATATCCATCGACGGGTAGTTAGCAATAATGATTGCACCGGTTTCCGTTTGCCACCAGGTATCATGGAAAGGCAGTCCAAAAACTTTTAGTCCCCACTTTATTGGTTCAGGATTTAGGGGTTCGCCAACGCTGGCTAGATGCCTTAATGATTTAAGATTGTATTTTTTAACAAGCTTGTCACCTGCTGCTTGTAGCATCCTGATGGCAGTTGGAGCTGTATACCAAACAGTAACATGATAATCTTGAATGATTTTATACCATAAATCCGGTTCAAAACGGCCATTGAAAACGACAGTGGTCGAACCATTACTCCATGAACCCAAAATTTCATAAGCAATACCAGTTACCCATCCTGGATCAGCTGTACACCAGTAGACGTCGTCATCTCTCAAATCAAGCACGTATTTGGCACTGATATGTTCATGGACTATGGCTCTGTGGGTGTGGACAACACCTTTAGGTTTGCCAGTAGTTCCAGAAGTGTAGAGCATAAAAGCAGGATCATCTGGGTTGAGAAAACGGGTGTTGTAAGTTTTAAGATGATTTTTTAACAGGTCGTCTAAGCTCAATACTTTTTTACCAGCTAGTTTTAGCTTTGAGGATTCTTTAGGGTCACCCGTAACAAGTATAACTTTTAAATCAGGAAGTTTATTAGCAATTTTGCTAACTCTGTCAAAAAGTGATGGTTCAGTGACTAATACTTTTGCCTGACTGTTTTGAAGACGATCCCTAATGGCTTCGGGACCAAAGGCCGCAAACATTGTTCCTGCAATTGCGCCCCTTTTTAATGTTCCGAGGAAACCAAAATAGAGTTCGGGTATGCGTGTGAGGAAAAAGAATACACGGTCACCGATGTCTATCTTTAGAGTATGAAGAAGGTTGGCAAACTGATTGGAAAATTCATTAATCTCGTTAAATGTGAATTGTTTTTTCTGAAAATCTTCCCCCATCCAATAAAGGGCAATTTTATTTTTACGCCAATTATTTGCATTTCGTTCAATGGCATTGTATGCAGCATTAAGTTTGCCATTTTTAAAATCAATTTCTTTCTCAGCCTCTTTCCAGGTGAATGAATTTTTGGTTTTTTGATAATCTAATAAGTTTGGTGGAAGTCTAAATACAAAAGATTTCTTTTTGATTTTAATAACTTTCATGATTTTTATAACTTAGGAATTGTATATGTAATTTAAACTTATCATATGGAATTACTTGTCTGCAATTTACAGAATTAGAAAACTATCCACTATACAGATTTTGAACTGAATTTCAGTACAACGCGAGTTCTAAATGGAATCCGAACACCTGTATGAATACAATACAGGTTAATGAGGATAAAACGTCACACTAAATTAACTGCCAAGGAAAGAGATCT
>Ga0075634_15_pt1 | contig 18918 bp, 21 predicted proteins | sample RifGroA1_FD_68386 | JGI IMG/M metagenome (GOLD analysis project Ga0075634, IMG submission 68386) | Microgenomates (Curtissbacteria) bacterium GW2011_GWA1_40_9
TAACTCAAATCCAATCAGTGACGCTTTAAGTTCTCATTGTCGTCCTATCTCACACCCCAGATACGGTGATGGGCTCCTTTGGCATATAGGTAAAGACAAACGTTTCAAAGAAAAAGGAAGAATGGAATTCTTTCCTGATAACTCCTTACTAAGAATTAGGTTTAAGATTGGGCCTCGCGAATACGAAGACAGATCCTACCGTGTGGATAGAATAGCATCGCAATCTGATCAGGCGATACTTTTTGCTTCTAGAGGCATTTATGGAGTAAGTTGCCAAGTTGAAATTTCCAAAGAGGGAACCGTCACAGAAATTCATCACTTATCAAGGCTAGTTGCTGGAAATCAGGAGGTAAAAGAACCCGTACAAAACCTAGAATCTTACTCTGTAAATGAGGCAGCAAGAATTATTGGTTGTACCACAGCAAATATCAGAAAATTGTTAAGAAACAAAAGACTCCCTGGAGTCAAAACGGGTAGGGATTGGCAAATTGAAGCAAGAGCCGTAATTAATTACGTTAGAAGGCGCTAATCAAATAAAAGAGAATTCCCACAAATCCCATGCTAAAATTGTAAAAAATGTCGCGGCCTCTTAATGTTGCAGCAAGTCCGGTAATCTACAAAAATAAATTCTTGCTTATAAGGCGAATTAATCCGCCATATAAAGGTTTGTGGAGTATGGTTGGCGGAAAAATCGAAGTGGGGGAAGATATAAAGGATGCCATTATTCGCGAAGTCAAAGAGGAAACAAGTATCAAGGCAAAATTTGTCGCAATCCGTGGTGTGGTTTACGAAGCCCTACATACCGAAAAAGGCATCGACGACCATTTTGTAATTTGGGCTTGCGAAACACGTGCTAGTTCCAGTCGGGCCAAAGAAAATGGCGAAGGGGAAGTTAAGTGGTTTACTAAAGCCGAACTTAAAAAGCACGAAAAAGAAATTATTCCAAGCGACTTTGCTATGATAAACACTTTCTTCTTGGGCAAAAAGCAAATCGTTACCCTCCACAAATCAACAATGGTTTTAAAAAACGGAAACTACCAGATAGATTATTTTGGGGTCCAATAATGATCGCCTGCACTTTCGAAAACGGCAATAACGCATCGCTAAGACACGTTGTTGTCGATGCAATTGTCACAAAAGATAAGCAGATTCTCCTTATCAAACGCGCTACGCATCTTTCAAACGGCGACAAATGGGCAACCCCCGGTGGTTTTCTCGACCGCGATGAAACTTGCGAGCAGGCAGTAAAAAGGGAAGTAAAAGAAGAAACCGGCTTGGATGTCAAATCGGTGAAACTTTTCAAAATCATCGACAACCCAAATCGCAAGAACGAAAACAGACAAAATATCGCCTTTGTCTACCAAATCGAATTTGAAGGGGAGGTTAAAGTCCAGGAAAGCGAAGTGGCAGAAGCAAGATGGTTTGACTTTGACAAGCTTCCGGATGAAGCTGATTTTGCCTTCGACCACTTTGAAATAATTCGGGAATTCTATAAACACTCTTGACAACTATTAGCACTCGTGGTACATTAACTGCTAACCAAGTCAAACTTGGTTATTATTCGGATTAATTTGGACAATTTTAATTCGGATAAATAAGGATCCAATGATTGACTTAACCGAGAGACAAAAAAACCTGCTTCGGGCAGTTATCGAAAAATATATTGAAACTGCAGAACCTATTGGTTCTGAAACCATAGAAAAAGAAGCAAGCCTTGGTGTTAGTCCAGCAACCATAAGGAACGAAATGGTAAAGCTGACAGCACTTGGATACCTCAAACAGCCACACACATCAGCAGGTCGTGTCCCAACTTCAGTGGGCATGAAATTTTATGTTGATCAGTTAATGGAAGAAAAAGCACTTTCTCTGCACGACGAGGTTGCCATAAAAGAAGAACTTTCCGAAGAGAAAGAGCAATTTGACAAACTACTCAAGCATGCAGCTCGGGTGTTGGCTGCTCAAACACACGCCCTTGCAATAGCAACAGACGAACAGGGTGACATATATTCAGCAGGTATGGCTAATATCCTGGACATGCCGGAGTTTTACGACATTGATATGACCAAAGCTGTGCTTTCGATGATCGATAGGTTTGATTCGATTAAACAACTGATTGACATGATGAGAGCCGAAGAACAAATAAGAATTCTCTTTGGTGACGAGTTAGATATTCCTTATCTGGAACCATGCGGGTTTGTAATGACGCGTTATCAAATGCCTACACATCGTGGATACTTAGGAGTAATTGGTCCATCGCGCCTGGATTATCCGACAATTATCCCGACGATGAGATATTTCTCCCAGCTGCTTGGCGATTTAGGAAAATAGTATTATGAAAAGTAACAAAGCTGGGATAAAAAAAGAAAAGCGTGACGACAGACACGAAGAGCTAGAAAATCAACTAAGAAGGACACTTGCGGATTATCAGAATTTAGAGCGCAGAATAGAAGAAGAAAGAAAGTTATTGGGAAAACTTTCGGCAGTACTTTTAATAGAAAAATTATTGCCGGTTTTGGATAATTTAGAAAATGCTCAAAAGCATTTACAGGACTCAGGTTTAGAGCTAGTAATTAAACATTTCAAGGAGGTGCTGGAATCAGAAGGAGTTACGGAGATACAAGCAAAAGGGCAGGAGTTTGACCCGAGACTGCAAGAGGCAATAGAAACAGAAGAGGGTGAAGAGGATAACAAAGTAATGAAGGTAGTGACAAAAGGTTATAAAATGGAAGATAGGGTCATTAGGCCAGCCAAAGTAGTAGTTAGTAGGAAGAATGTCGATTTAAATCACATGGGAATTAAAGAGGAATCGTCGACTAATGCTTAAGGACTAACAATCAACGCAAAGAAAGCATTAGTCTTTAGACGTTAGACATTAGTCAATAAAAAACATGAGCAAAGTAATTGGCATAGACTTAGGAACCACAAATTCTGTTGTTGCGGTTGTGGAAGCCGGTAAACCGAAGGTAATTCATTCGGCAGAAGGCAGAAACATAATCCCATCCGTTGTTGATCCGACAAAACACATTGTCGGTGATGTTGCTAAACGTCAGGCAATTGTTAACCCCAAAAACACAATTTTTTCAGTCAAACGCTTAATGGGTCGCAAATATAAAGACCCAGAAGTTCAGAAGGATACCAAGTGGCTTCCATATGAAGTGAAATCTGGCCGTGAAGGCATGGCGGTTGTAAATGTGGAGGGCACAGATTACACGCCTCAGGAAATTTCCGCAATGGTGCTTGGGAAAATGAAAGCGGACGCTGAGAGCTACCTTGGAGAAAAGGTTGAAAAGGCGGTAATTACAGTCCCCGCTTATTTTGATGATTCGCAAAGACAAGCTACCAAACAAGCAGGGGAAATTGCGGGGCTTACCGTTGAAAGAATTATTAACGAACCGACTGCAGCTGCTCTTGCCTATGGTTTGGATAAATCACACGGTCACACGATTGCGGTTTACGATCTAGGAGGTGGAACTTTCGATATATCTATCCTTGAGCTTGGAGAAGGTGTTTTCGAGGTTAAAGCTACGAATGGAGATACACACCTTGGTGGTGACGATTTCGATGCCAAAATTGTCGAATACTTGGTTGAAGAATTTAAAAAGGACAACACTATGGATCCAACACAAGACAAGCAGGCTATGCAACGTATTCGTGATGCTGCAGAAAAAGCCAAAATTGAACTTTCCACAACTAACGAAACAGAAATTTCTATTCCTTATTTAACAGCAGATTCCAGTGGCCCGAAACACTTGCAAACCAAGTTGTTGCGCGCAAAGCTAGAGCAAATCGTCGGCGATCTTATCGAAAAAACATTTGAACCAGTAAAGTCTGCACTGAAAGATTCAAAAGTAGATCCAAAGACAATCGACGAAGTAATCCTGGTTGGTGGAATGACCAGAATGCCGCTCGTTCAGAAAAAGGTACAGGAATACTTTAGCCGTGAACCACACAAAGGTTTAAACCCTGACGAAGTTGTGGCAATCGGAGCGGCAGTGCAAGGTGCAGTCCTGACAGGAGAAATGAAAGAAATGGTGCTTCTGGATGTTACCCCGCTTACACTTGGTATCGAAACTTTGGGTGGAGTATCAACATCACTTATTACCAGAAACACAACTGTTCCAACATCTAAGAGTGAAATTTTCTCGACTGCTGCAGATAATCAAACTTCAGTCGAAATTAATGTTTTGCAAGGTGAACGCCCAATGGCTTCGGACAATAAATCATTGGGACGCTTTATCTTGGACGGTATTCCTCCTGCACCACGAGGAGTGCCTCAGGTGGAAGTCACATTCGACTTGGATGCTTCTGGAATCCTACACGTTAAGGCCAAAGACAAAGCAACCGGCAAGGAGCAATCGATTAAAATAACCGGCTCAACAGGCTTAACAGACGAAGAGATTAAGAGGATGACCAAAGAGGCGGAAGAACATGCCAAGGAGGATGAAGAGAAAAAGACGGAAATAGAAACCAGGAACCACGCAGACTCCTTGATTTACCAGGCCGAAAAGGCTTTGAAAGATGCAGGTGACAAAGTTCCGGCAGACGTAAAGACAGAAGTCGAAGAGAAGATAAAAGCTTTGCGAGAAATCGCACCCGGCGGCCCAATCGACGAAGTTAAAGCAAAAACAGAAGAACTTTCCGCATCCATGTCTAAAATTGGTGAATCTATGAACAAAGCTCAGGAAACGCCTCAAGGTGAACCAACTCCGGGTGCAAACGAGCAAGCATCAGATAATCAAGCAACAGACAATAAAACAGACAGTAAAACTGATAGCGACAAGGTTGAAGAAGGAGAAGTAGTTAAAGAATGACATCGGAGGTTGTAAATTTATATCAAGAACTTGAAATCGCTAGTGATAAAAGCCTGACAAAACCAGTAGGTCAGCGTATCTATGGCCCCTCGAACGATCTAGTTCGGGAAGAATGGGAATGGGATGATTATGATTGGACTTTACTAATGGCTCAGTTCGGACCAATCTACAAAAGATAAAATGGCAAAATTATCAACCGACATTTTTATCCTCTGCGACCAGGCGATAGTTTCTCAGGAACAAAAACTATCAATTATCGGCATCTTCGACCAGTTTTTTGTAGCTAACTTACCGACGTCTTGGCCAAAAATGTACCTAGTTGCCGTTGTGCGCGGCGATGCTGGTGAAGAGTACCCGTTGACACTTAAGCTCACTCCACCTCAAAACACTGAAAACGAATTCCCGCCAAAAGAATTCAAAATCAAGCTTGGCCAAAATGGCAAGGCTAATGTAATGACAGAACTTGTCAATTTTCCGCTTCAAGTAGCTGGTACTTACAAAGTCCAGTTAGTTGATGGCAAAGACTTGGTCGGTGAGTTGGAATTTAAAGTCAATAAAACGACGGCAACTTACCAGGGACAGGATTTGGTAGGAAAGAAGCTTGCCAATTAGAAAATTCCAAGTACCAAGTACCAAATTACAAACAAAGTTTCAAATATTAAATTCAAAAAACTAAACCCAAGAGATTTCTAATTTGAACAATTGGAGTTTATAATTTGTTTGTCGTTTGGAATTTGAGATTTGGAGTTTAAACAATATGGCAACTAAAAACGACTACTATCAAACTTTGGGTGTTTCCAAAAATGCCACTGCTGACGAGCTTAAGAAAGCCTACCGCACCATGGCAAGAAAACACCATCCGGATGTCGACAAATCCCAAGGTGCCGAAGCAAAGTTTAAGGAAATAAACGAAGCCTATCAGGTTCTTTCCGATCAGCAAAAAAAAGCCGCATACGACCGGTACGGCCACGCTGCTTTTGAGCAAGGTGGAATGGGTGCTGGTCAAGGTCCGTTTGGTGGCTTCGGCGGCCAACAAGGCGGATACCAAACGTACACTTGGAGCAGTGGCCAGGATTTCGGTGGATTTGCCGACCCGTTTGATATCTTTGAAGCATTTTTTGGCGGCCAGTCTCCTTTTGGCAGGCAGGCGCGTCTTCCCCGCTACGCAATCAACTTAACTTTCGAAGAAGCAGTCCATGGTGTTGAAAAGGAAATAGAGGCAGAAGGAAAACGCCAAAAAATCAAAATACCTGCCGGTGTCGACGATGGCTCTGAAGTACGCTTTTCAAGTTACATTCTGGTTTGCCAGGTCAGCCCGAGCCCCAAATTTAGAAGAAGGGGATACGACATTATTTCCGAAAAAGAAATTACCTATTCTCAGGCCGCCCTCGGCACAGTTGCCGAAATCGAAACAGTCGAAGGCCCGGTTAAAATCAGGATCCCCGCCGGCACCCAGCCCGGCACGCAAATCCGCCTCAAAGGCAAAGGAGTAAAACACGTCTCCGGCCACGCCCGCGGCGACCACTATGTCATAATTAGACTCCACATTCCTACAAGATTATCCAGAGACCAGAAAAAACTGTTGGAAGAATTAGAAGCAATCTAGTAGTTGACAAAATTCTGATTATCTGATATTCTGAAAATCAGAATGAACAAGACAGCTGGTACAATAGTCATCCGTGATCGAGGGCAGTTAACCATTCCCGACAAAATCAGAAGTATCCGTAGTTGGGCATCACCTGCCTCAGTAGTAACAATATCCACAACAAGAGACGATGAGATTTTAATAAAACCTTATCAAAGCACTGTAGATTGGGATAAAATTTTCAGTAACATAAAAAAATCCCGGGCAATTCATGGCAAAGGGGAAATAAGCGGTGCCGACTTTCTTGCAAAAGACAGGAAGTCACATTAATCATGTCACGAAAGACGGTTGTTGACTCTTCAGTCATAATTAAGTGGATTAATATTGACAATGAGCAAAACTTAGAGGAAGCTGACCTACTACTTCAACAGGCAAAAGAAGGAAAAATTGAATTAGTAGCACCGGAACTGGCCAAATACGAAGTAGGCAATGTTTTATTAAAAGGCAAACAGTTAACTCCTCAACAGGCGATGACTTCGCTTGGCACAGTTTACTCACTGCCGCTTACGTACATCCCGGATTCCGAAGAATTGTCTCAAACTTCTTATTCTCTGGCGTACAAGGCAGGAATTACATACTACGATGCTTCATTTGTATCGCTCGCAAACTCTTTAGAAGCAAGTTTAGTTACTGCTAACCCCAAACATCAAGCCGTTTCAGGATCTGTCAATGTAATTCCAATCCAAGATTTTAAATAACATTACCAAACTCTCCGCGAGCAAAAAAAATTATTGGAAGAGTTAGAAGATTTGACTTAAAAATTCCCAAAGCGTATTATCACATCAAATGCCAGAGCGTATAGCTATTATTATGTTATGTCTTAATCCTAATCGCTCAGATTGTACATCGAAAGAGTGGGTAGTCGAAGGAACATATGAAGGAGTCGATGGCTCAATCCCAAGACCAGTAATTTAAGATGATTATAATTGTCCAGGTTGCCAGATTACAGGATTAAGGAACGAATGGGGTCCAGTAAAACCTGACACCACAATTGACTTCGCTCTTGGCAAACCGTTTATCCCTGGACAAAATAAGCCTCAACAAGCAGCATAAACCCTTCCCCGCCGCAAATTTGATTTTTGCTATACTTTTCTAATGTCTTCGGTAATCTGCATTTTTGGCGCAAGCATAACTTGGGGAGCTTTTGATCTTGAACTTGGTGGTTGGGCAAACCGCTTAAGACTCTATTTTGACAATCAGCCGGACCCACAAGTTAGGGTTTACAATCTTGGAATTTCCGGGGATAAAACCTCAGATGTTTTGAATCGCTTTAAGGCCGAAGCTTCAAGCAGAAAACCTGACAAAATTATTCTTGCAATTGGTACAAACGACAGCGTCCACGCCAATTGTCTAGAAGGGACAAAATTGACTGATTTTGAAAAACAATATAAAGAGCTTGTTCAAAAAGCCAAAAAATTTACGGAAGATGTCTTGGTTTTAGGGTTAACAAATGTTGACGATAAAAACGACAAGGGATACAAAAATGAATCCCTCGAAAAGTACAATCTGATAATCAAAAAGGTGGCCTCCGGGCAAAATTTACCGTTTGTCGACCTTTTTGGGATTTTACTTGTAGATGAATTTGAAGATGGTCTTCATCCAAATATCAAAGGCCACCAAAAAATTTTTGAAAAAGTAAAAGAGGCTTTAAAAGTTTAATAACTCAAAATTTAACTCCGCTTTCCCTGACGCAGATTTGATTGTAAAATCCCCAAAAACTGACACTTAGTAAAGCCTGATAAATTCGTAATTATTTAACTCTTCTACAATTTGTCCCTTCCCGCCAACAATCGGCAGGTTTGTCTCTTTCCTTTTTACAATCCACGTCCTTGAATGATCCTGTAAAAATGCACCTACTTCTTCCTTTTTTAAAATCCACCATTCACCAGGTTTTCGACTCTTCTGCAAAGTAAAAATGTGCTTTTGGTTGGAATAGTAAAGAAATGATGTGAAATCATGGTCGTCCAGAATTACCTCATCTTCTATCGGGATCAACCCGTTTGCTGCCACTCCTAGTTCTGCCCCAACCCTTGACCTATCCGGATAAATATTTTCTATCCTGAGAACATTAAAATACTGCATAGCCAATAATATCCCAAAAAGCATCGAAATCATCCTTAATCGTCTCTCCATTAAATTTCTAAGAAAAATACCCAGAATTAATGCAATATATGGATACGTAGGTATTAAATACCACCCTGACTTATCGCTTAAAAAATTGAGAAAGAAAATGTATACGAAACAGACAAGACCTGATGCCAATATAAACGGCTTTTGATCCTTAAAATAATTTTTATAGCTTGCTGCCAAAAACAAAGTAGGGATAGTGAGCCATAACCCTATGTCACGAAAAGCGAATTTAAAATAATCCCAAGAAAAATTACCCAAAGGGTCACCTAACCTATTTTCTGATGGGTTGAACCAATACCATCTAATAAAAGTTTGCCCAAAATTCCAATATCCAACAGCAGACCAAAGAAGAAAAAAGAGTGTAGGAACAGCGATTAATACTAATGTGTTATTGGGAAGCCGTCTATTTTTAAAAAAAGAATATACAAAAATCAAAAAGAACGGGAAAACTCCAACTCCCCAGCTTTTAACAATCAATCCCAAACCCAACGCAAGTCCTGTCAAAAAACCATATTTTTTATCTCGTTCACTTTCAAGATAAAAATAAAAAGAAGCTAAAAATAGAAAGACCAAAAGTGAATCTAAATTCCCGTGGGAAAATCTGATAACCACCCCTCCAATAGTCGCAAAAATTAATGTTGACAAAGCTCCTACCTTTGCATTTGCTAGTCTTTTACCAATCAAAAACACAAATAGCATTGCCAAAACCGCAGAAATTGTAGAAATAAACCGAGCTTGCCATTCACCGCTTCCAAACATTTTAAAAATGGGTGAAGAAAGCCAAAAATATAACGGTGCATGATCAAAGTAATATCTGCCATTCCAGAAAGGGACAATTGGACTGAAGTCACCCGAAGCCATATTTTTTATAATTTCCGCATACCAAGCCTCGTCCCAGTTCCTTAACGGGAAAGAACTAATTCGCCGAAAAAAAATGACTAGTGAGGTTAAAAAAATAACGAGCCCAAAAGGTATAGAAAACTTAGCTTTATTCACACACAAAGCTTAGCATATTTTGCTATATTTCTTGACTAATAAGTCTTAGCCGTTTTCTGTTGACCTTAAACTCTCCGGCTCCACTTTGAAAAAAGTGGAGGTATAAAAATCTCACTTTTTATTCCTGGGAATTATTACCGCTGGCCCCATTTTACATCTCGAAGCCTTTCATCAACTCCTGCAAAATCTTGGTTCTTTATCGAAATTTATAAAACGTAACTCTTGACTCAGAGGCAAAAAATAATCATAATTCTCCCTTAAACTTATGCTAGAGCGTCGAAGAAAATCGTCACTTATTGAACAGATTGCTGCTTCAAAAGGGCAGCTCATCTTAGTTCATACCTGCTCAATTATCCCCCGTCATGATTTGCCAAGTGTTACCCCAAAAGGCGATACACCTGTTGAACAAATTCATATGTATTGCTTATCACAAATCAATGGGCCGAAAAGTGATCAAATAAAAAACAGCAATTTGGCGGAAGTATCAGTCTCGGGTTATGTGCAGATCACAAACGGAGGTGAGCCGCATTTAATTGCAGACGATACTCTGCCGGTTCCAAAAAGTGCTGTTTATGTAGCAATTGGGAATGAAGCGGTTCAGACTTGGGCAAGTTCTAGTAAACTTTACCGGTTATATTTTGAAAAGCTTGTCAGATCTCTTCCTAAACTCATTGACTATCCTCTAAACATTTGCTAAAATCCCCTTGCATTTTAGCTGTTGGATTTTTTAAAAAAGATAAGGCGCAAAAAGCGCCTTTTTTTAAATACACCGTCAATTAAACTATGGCAATACAAGCAAGAACAGAATTCGCCTCGGCACTAAACCAAGTTTGTTCGGAACGTGGGTTAGAACCGGAAGTGGTTATTGATTCAATTAAACAGGCTATTTTGGCAGCCTACAAAAAAGACTATGGAGAGCCGGAAGGTATAGACGTAGATCTTGATCCAAACAGCGGAGAAGTGAGGTTAACCAAAGACAAAAAGAATTTGACGCCACCTGGTTTTGGCAGAATCGCAGCCCAAACTGCAAAACAGGTTATCTTGCAAAGAATAAGGGAAGCTGAGAAAAATGCAATCCTTAGTGAATACTCTTCTAAAATAAATACAATTGTATCTGGTATAGTACAGCGGATTTCCGGACCTGTTATTACTATTAACCTTGGTAAAGCGGAAGGTATTATGCCTCCACAAGAACAATCTCACAATGAAAAATATTTTGTGAACCAACGCGCAAAAGTTTTTGTTGTTGGTATTAAGGAAGGCATAAGAGGAGAAGAAATAATTGTATCGCGCAGCGCAAATGGGTTGCTCGAAGGGCTCTTTCGTCAGGAAGTTCCCGAAATTGCCTCCGGTGCGGTAGAAATAAAAGCCATTGCAAGAGAAGCTGGTTCACGTTCAAAGATTGCTGTTGCCTCTGACCAATTGGGTGTAGACCCGGTTGGATCATGTGTTGGTCAAAAAGGTGTCAGGGTCCAGGCTGTGATTAACGAACTTGGCAATGAAAAAATAGACGTAATTGCTTACCAAACAGATCCTATTGAATTCATTAAAGCCGCACTCTCCCCTGCAAAAGATATGTTGGTTTCAGTAAACGAAGAAGACAAAACCGCTGAAGTCACAGCACCAGACGACCAATTATCCTTAGCAATAGGCAAAGAAGGGCAGAACGTACGACTTGCTGCCAGACTTACTGGTTACAAGATAGATATCCGTGGAAAAAGTGGAACGCCAAAAGAGGTTGAGGCAAAAGAAAAAGCGGCTCAGGAAAAAGCTAAACGGGCGCTCGGGATTACCGAAAAAGGTACAGGTGAGACGAAACCTGTAAATCAAGCAGCCCAAACTTCAGCAGACGATAAAACACAACCACAAGTTCAATCTGATGATCAAGTGTCAAACCAACCTATAAAATCAAGAGATACATCCGAACTACCCATCGATGATCAAGAACCACTAATTGCCGACAAAGAAGAGAAAAAAGAAGAAAACGAAGCAAGTCAAGTGGCCGAAACAATAGTTGAAAAAGTTCCCCAAAACGAAACTGCGAGGGAAGAGTTAAAAGGCAAAAGCAAGCCTGAAAAAATGTCCGAAGACAAAAATTCTGGTGACAGCCCTGGAAAATGAATCCACTGTTACCAACAAATTTAAAATATGGACAAACATCAAAAAGATTACCTAAGACCACCCGTCGTGACTATCATGGGTCATGTCGACCATGGTAAAACAACTCTTCTCGACACAATTAGAAAATCAAATGTAGTTGCACGCGAGCATGGCGGTATTACCCAGCACATAGGTGCATACCAGATAAATCATAATTCAAAGTTAATAACCTTCATTGATACTCCCGGACACGCCGCTTTTGAGAAAATGCGATCTCGCGGTGCAGAAGTTGCAGATATCGTCGTTCTGGTAGTTGCCGCCAATGATGGTGTTAAACCTCAGACTGTCGAAGCAATTAAGCATATCAGGATAGCAAACAAACCAATAATTGTTGCAATAACCAAAGTTGATCTTCCCAATATTAATATCGAAAAAGTTAAGAAAGAACTCCAAAGTCAAGAGGTCGTTGTGGAAAGCTACGGAGGTGATGTGCCCGTAGTTGAAGTTTCAGCAACCAAAAACCAGGGTATCAACGAACTATTAGATCTTATCAATCTAGTATGGCAAATGTCTCCTCAAGAGTCTCATATTGATGCACCGCTTGAAGCAGTCGTCGTTGAATCCTACATGGATAAATTTAGAGGTGCGATTGTCGATGCTGTTATAAAAAAAGGTATTCTTAGAACTGGTCAAAAAATTCAGGTGGATAGCGATATTATTTCTGTGCGTGCTCTAAGGAATGACATAGGACAAAACATTAAAGAAGCACAACCAGCGAAACCTGTTGAAATTCTAGGGTTTAAAAAAACACTGGATGTTGGAAGTATCATTACAGAGTTAACTAAAACAAAACAACTAGAAAGCCTGGGACAAGCATCCTTTGAAGAAATAATTGCCAAATCTCAAGCAGCAAAGGATAAGTTCAAAATAATTATCAAAGCAGATGTGTCAGGTTCACTTGAGGCAATAACTTCAAATCTACCAGGAAAAATATTTGTAGTATCCGCGGGTGTAGGTGAGGTACAACCAACCGACATAAATTTGGCAAAAGTTGTCAACGCTCCAATATTGGCCTTTAACGTAAAAATCTCCACTTCTGTTAGATCTCAAGCAGACAGAGAAAAAGTATTAATTCGAGAATATAAAGTAATTTACCAGCTTATAGAAGACATGGACGATATAGCAGAGAGCTTCGAAGCAGCAAAGCATGAACTTAAAATCAAAGGTATAGCAAAAATTGTGGCAATTTTCGATATTGAAGGTAAAAAAATTGCTGGTTCACAAGTAACTAAAGGTAAAATTAAGGTTGGCGACCAGGCAATTATTAAGTCTCAAAATAGGGAAGGCAAAGAGACAAAAATCGCCTCACTTAAAAAATTCCGAAAAGAGGTTGAATCAGCATCCAGTGGCCAGGAATGCGGAATAGCCTTTGCTGAAAATATTGACTTTAATATCGGTGATATTATAGAATCACTTGGATAAAATTATAGGTCTGCCAATATGCCTGCTCAATTAATTTACTTATGGATACTTCACTTAAAGACCAGGCAAAAAGTAAAGTCACACAAGCCCAAAATATTTTGATAGCTGTTTCAAAGAAAAGCAATCTGGATGGTTTAGCCTCAGGACTAGCTCTATATCTTGCCTTAAAAAAATTCAATAAAAACGTAACAATAATTGCAAGAGCACCAACCGTCAGCGACGCAAGACTACTTTATGGAGTTGGCGATATAGGAAAAAAAATAGGTTCCAAGAATTTGGTAATAGGAATAAATAATGCAGTAAAGAATGTAGATAAAGTTACGTACAATCTCACTGGGGAAATGCTTAAAATTATTGTTCATGCACTCCCAGGAGCAGAAGGGGTAAAACAAGAGGATATCACTTATAGCGAGATCTATGGCAAGGCTGATTTACTAATTTCCATCGGTTACAACAGCGAACTTGATTTGAATACAGAAATTGAACATGAGTTAGAAATAGACTCAAACCTATTTATTATTAATATAAGCAGAGAAAAACCAAACACAAAATTTGCTCAAATAGAGATTATAGACCATTATTCCCCCAGTATTAGTGAGACTGTAACTGGTTTTTCTCAGTTACTTGCGCTCCCCATTGATGAGGACATAGCTTTTAACCTGTATACAGGAATTGCATCAGCAACACAAATGTTTTCTCCAAAATTAGCTCGTCCAGAAACTCTTTCTACTGCTGCATGGCTTTTAAAATATGGTGCAGGTAAAGCTAGTCTTGCACAGGGCCAAAAAATTATGCATCCTGAAGAAAGGCTCTCTTCATCAGTGCAAACCATAATGAACACATCACAACAGGATATTGTTCCCCGACAGAAAGATAGTGCTCAAGCGGACTCAGAAATAGATACAACCCCAATTGAACAAGTTGAAAGAGAAAAACAAAGTCAAGAAGATTGGCTTAAACCCCCTAAAATTTACAGAGGTTCAAAATCCTTTGACATTGAATCATAATTTCCTATATACTTACTTCTCAATGGCAACTACAAAAAAGCAAGTTATAGACAAATTTAAAACTCATGCATCTGACACAGGATCCCCAGAGGTTCAAGTTGCTCTAATATCCCAAAGAATAGATAACGTCGCATCGCACTTAAAATCTCATTCCCACGACAACCATTCAAGAAGGGGGCTTCTTTCGATGATCAATAAAAGGCGAAGATTACTTTATTATCTAACTCGAAAGGCGCCTGAAAGATACAAAGACATAATTGGTAAATTGGGGTTACCAAAATAATACACTTGCAATATATTATCTTATAGGTTACAATTATCTCTAGACTTGAAGATTAGGAATTTTTGGGTTGTTGGAAGTTGAATAGTGCCAATCAATTAAATTGGTTAACACTACCCGATTTCTGACTCCCCACACTTCTTCTAATAAATATTTGTGATGCAAAAACCGATAAAGAAAGAAATTGATCTTGGTGGTAAGAAACTCACCCTAGAGACCGGAGAATTAGCTTTACAAGCTAATGGTTCAGTTTTGGCCAAATACGGTGACACAGTAGTTTTGGCAACGGCAGTTTCGCAATCAGCATCGGCAGATATTGGCTATTTTCCTCTTTCTGTTGAATATGAAGAGAAACTTTATGCGGGGGGTAAAATCTCGACATCTCGCTTTATAAAGCGGGAAACAAGACCTACAGAAGAAGCAGTTTTAACGGGAAGGCTTATTGACAGAAGTATAAGACCACTCTTTCCTAAAGATTACCAAGCTGAAGTTCAAGTTATAATAACAGTTTTATCAGTTGACGCCGTCAATGATCCTGATGTCGTCTCGCTAATAGCTGCATCAGCAGCACTTTCAATATCCGATATTCCATGGAATGGTCCGCTTTCTGGGCTTAGGGTCAGCAAGTTAAACGGACAATTAGTTATTAATGCCACCGAAGAAGAAAAAGCATTAGCGTCATTAAACTCAATCATTGCAACCAGCAAAAATGGTGATATTTCAATGATCGAGACTGAAGGTAAAGAAGTGTCGGAAAATGATATTGTCGAAGCAATGGACATAGCATCCACAGAAGGCAAAAAAGTTATAAAGCTTATTGAAGACCTTGCAGAAGAAGTTGGAGTACTAAAACAAGAATACATCCCTCAAAAGGCAGATGAAAAAACAGTTACCAAAGTTCAGAAATTTATAAAAGATATCCTTATAAAAGATTTAACATCAGTACAAAAATCTTGTCCGACATTCTTGAAGAAGAAGTTGCAGATTATTTAAGAAGAGAAATCTTAATCAATAAAAAAAGGCCCGATGGCAGAAAACCAGACGATATTAGAGACATAATTGCAAAAGTGGAAGTTCTTCCAAGAACACACGGTTCAGCTATTTTCCAAAGAGGAGAGACCCAAGTCCTTTCTATTGTAACCCTTGGCTCACCTGCTCTTGAACAGTTAATAGAAGGTATGGAAGGCGAGGAAACGAAAAGATATATGCACCATTATAATTTCCCCCCATTCTCAGTTGGGGAAGTAAGAAGGAGAGGTGCTCCAGGAAGACGTGAAGTTGGTCACGGAGCCTTAGCCGAAAAAGCAGTCAGGCCAGTAATTCCATCAAACGACGAATTTCCCTACACAATTCGTGTTGTTTCCGAGGTTTTATCGTCTGCAGGGTCTACTTCTCAAGCTTCGGTTTGTGGATCGACTCTAGCACTTATGGATGCTGGCGTCCCAATAAAAGAACCAGTCGCTGGAATCTCAATAGGACTTATAATAGATAAAAAGGACAAATCAAAATTTGTAACCATAACTGATATTGCATACCAGGAAGACGCGCAAGGCGACATGGACTTGAAAGTCGCTGGCACCAAAAATGGAGTAACAGCGATACAAATGGATACAAAGTTAACTGGCGTCCCAATAAAAATTTTGGAAGAAGCCTTAGAAAAGGCAAAAGTAGCTCGCTTGAGGATCTTAGAAAAAATTCTTGAAACCCTACCTCATTCAAGAAAGTCTGTATCTGAACATGCCCCGAAAGTGATTCTTGTAAAAATTGATCCTTCAAAGATAGGCGAGGTAATTGGCTCCGGTGGTAAAACAATCAATAAAATAATAGCAGAAACAGGCGCAGCAATAGACATAACCGACGAGGGCAACGTGACGATTAGCAGCAAGGACGTAGAAGCATGTCAAAAAGCTGCACAGTGGGTCGAAGGTATTGTTAAAGAGCCGCAACCTGGCGAAGAATATGAAGGGACAGTAAAGAGGATAATGAATTTTGGCGCTTTCGTAGAAATTTTGCCAGGCAAAGAAGGCTTGGTCCATATATCTAAACTTGCACCATACAGAGTAGAAAACGTTGAAGATGTGGTAAAAATTGGCCAGATTGTTAAGGTGAGAGTATTAGAAATAGATGACCAAAGGAGACTCAATCTCTCAATGATTTTTGATCAAGGCGGGGGCGAATCTCACAGACAGGATCGAGGGAATAACTTCAGTGAGGATAGGTTCAGGAGAAGTGGCAGAAACGATCGCAGAGATAGGAATTCAAGAGGTAGAAATTTCGGTAAATCTAATAATGACCAAAGAAGACCAAAGAGAGGTTTCTAACAAGAATGAAACTTCGTCCCAAACAAATATTGGGAGCGGTTTTAATATTATCAGCAGTAATTATATCTCTCATTTTTCTTCAAAATAAAAATAGAATTCGAGAACCCAGTACTCTTTCTATCAATTACATAGAAAATAAATTCAAGCTCTTCTTCAAGATTCAAGACTCAGATCATAAGGACTTTAAATCTTTTCTCAATAATTTAACTCTAGACGAAAACCTCTCAGGACGAAATATAATTTTCGAACTTGATTCAACTTCTAGTGCAAGATTTGCTTTTCAGACACCTGCCAAAGCTGAAATAGATGTCAACCCAAAAAAATTAGGTTTAACTGGCACAATTTCTCAAAAATTTACTAATAGTTCACCAATAACAAAGCAGATTAAGATTCCGCAATCAGCAGAGTTTGCCATATTTTTTGCTGATCTTAAGAGTCTGGCATTTTCTCGAATGCATATAGATGACGAAACTGAACAGCTACTCACACAGTCATTTAAACCGTCACCCGGGAATTATTTTATCTCATTTAATTCCGGAGACGACTTTGCGCTCTTTTTCGAAAGTGAGACAGATATTGAAAACGTAAATAAGCTTCCAACGGAAGCCATCTCACAAAGTGTAATGCAGGAAGATCCACCAACTAAAATTTACCAAATGAAATTTCCGACAAACGACCCAGAGAAGTTGGAAGTCACTCCAGTCTTATTTGAAAATCAGGACTTTAAAGTTTTTGCTTCATCACTTCAGGCAGGAAACAACATAATAAATGCCCAGGAAACATTTGCATTCCCACAAGACGACAAACCTTATAATCTAAATGTTTATTTCGAACCCAAAGAAGGCTTCAGCGCCCAAAAATTCTCGGCTTTTCTCACCAACGGTGGAATTTACAACGAAACAGCATCAGAAAAATTGACAGATTCAATATCAAAGATTAAATCATTTACATTTACTTTGAAGGGGACAGCATTTTCTGCTTTAATTAACCTTAAGTGAACCAAATACCTGCCCAATTTGAAGATATTAAATTACTTGAGGATAAGCTTCTAAGTGTTTCTCTTCCACCTCAACTATTAGCAAAAGCCAAAGCAAATTTAGAAAGGCTTGTAAGGCTCGCTTCGGCAAAAGGATATGGCGAAGAATACGATTCTAATGCAAGGCTTATCGATTGGATTATCAATTTACCTTGGAACAAGACAAGTCAAGACAATTTATCACTCGATTCTGCTAAAAAGGTATTAGATTCAAACCATTTTGGCCTCGAAAATATAAAGGAAAGAATCATGGAATTCATGTCGATTGAAAGTCTTAAAAAAAACAAAGGTGAAAAATTCCACGCCCCGGCATTTTTACTCCTTGGCTTAGTGGGAACAGGGAAAACTACTATGGCTTATTCCATTGCAGAAGCTTTGGGTAGAAAATTTGGCAGAATACCCCTTGGCGGTATGGGAGATGCACTTCAGCTGAGGGGAAGAGCTCGTGCTTATCCAGATGCGGAACCAGGACAGATAATGAAAGTTTTGAGGCGTGTCGGGACAAAAAATCCTGTTATCTTGCTTGACGAAGTTGACCGTATCACCAACGAAGCTAAAGCAGACATTATGGGTGTTCTGGTTGAACTTTTAGATCCTGAGCAAAATAGCGCTTTTCTAGACCATTTTATAGATTATCCTTTCGATCTTTCCGAGGTAATTTTCATAACAACTGCAAATAACACTACTGGAATCGCAACTGCAGTTTTAGACAGGTTAGAGGTTATAGAATTGCCAAGCTATTCTGACGAGCAGAAAATTACAATTGGTAAAAACTACCTTATGCCAAAAGCTATTGTGCATTCAGGGTTAGACCGTGACGACTTAACAGTGGAAGATAGCGTGTGGCAACAGATTGTAAGACCCTTAGGGTTTGATGCTGGCATGAGAACATTGGACAGAACAATTAAAGGTATATGCGCAAAAATTGCGAAGCAAAAAATTCAGGGTAACTTTCAAAAGGTACGTCTCAACAACGCAAACTATAAACAGTACCTGCCAACATATTAATGACTAGTAACCTATTCACAGAAAGGTTACAGCTAGTAACCTATTCACAGAAAGGTTACAGCTAGTAACCTATTCACAGAAAGGTTACAGCTAGTAACCTAT
>Ga0075634_16_pt1 | contig 9579 bp, 9 predicted proteins | sample RifGroA1_FD_68386 | JGI IMG/M metagenome (GOLD analysis project Ga0075634, IMG submission 68386) | Microgenomates (Curtissbacteria) bacterium GW2011_GWA1_40_9
TGGTTTTGCCGAAGAATTTTAGGGCAGTGAGTTTTTTATCGCTCGTTAACTTTAACACATAATTTTGCCATGGCGCAAAATTGTGATAGGAATCATAAGAGTTACATGGGGCGAACAAGACTAAATACCAAAGTATTTTCTGTAAGTCTCCTCGTTTTCTAATGAGGCGACTTTTAATACCTTAACACTTGAGCCAATTCCAAGTAGTTGCTTTATGTATTCAATTTCGTCTTCGCAAACATAAGGTGTTAGGTAAACACTTTTTTGAAGCTGATGGCATTTTATTCTTTTTAATAACTGTCTAAAGTAGTCGCTTTCCTTTTTCTGGTGTTTTGGTATGTCGTAGATTATTATTCTCCAATGCCCATCCCACTTTTTGCGCAATTCTAAATTCCCCAGATTGAATTTAAGGATTTTTCTCTTGCCCTTTTCGGTTAGGATTACCTGTTCGCCTTTAACTTCTATCTCTTTTTGACTTTCAAGCCGTTTAAGCACCCACTTTAATCGAGGAAGGTTAAACTTTTGCCACTTTTTGTAGTCCTGTTCTCTTTTGTAACTGATAAAAGGTTTAGCGGCTAGAGGCAGACCGGGTATAAGCATTGCAGATGCGATAAAGGCACCCGCCCCGATCATTAATAGAACTTCTTTTGTCTTTGGGCTCACAGTATCAACTTTTTGAGTATTCATAACCCAATATTATCACAATAATTTGCTATGGCGAGATATTGTGATTCAAGGTGGCTGTTGGTACAATTTTGTTGTATAGTTTAGTAACCCTCGATGCGTAAACTTTTTGTTTTTTCCCTGATACTTTTTTTAGCGGTTTTTATCTCTGCTAAGGCTACTCGTGCTGATGAGATTAGTGATTTGCAAAAGCAAATTGACGATCTGGCGCGGCAGCTTGAGGCATCACAGAATGCGACGGTTCCCCTGGAGGGTGAGGTAAAGCGGCTCGAGGGCGAGCTTGGGGGGATAATTGTGAAGATTGGCCAGATCAAAGCGGATATGGCCAGGAGTGAGAGCGAGTTGGTTGATGAAAAAAAGCAGCTGGCGTTGACTGTCCGCAATTTTTATATCAGAAGTTTTGTGGATATTCCTCTTCTTACAATTTTTTCTTCCGGGGACGCGACGGATATCCTGAAGCTTATTGCTTTCCAGCAACACTCCAGCAAAGCAGATAAGGAAACTATTGAGGCAATAAGCACTAAGATTGCAAAATTGGCGGATGATAAAAAAAGGTTAGGTGGGGTGCAGGCTGCGATCGACAAGCAACGTCAGTTTTTAAAGGGTGAAATTGCAAATGCCAAATCTTTCCAAAGCGAACTTTCCGGCAAAATTGCGGCGCTTTCCGCGCGTCAGCAGGAAATTATTAATGCAAGAAGTGGGGAGTTTACTGCCACTATTGGGGATAGTGAACTGGCCGATGATTACAATGCATCTATAAAGGGCTTTCGTGAGTCTGCACCCGGGGGTTATTTTGCGGTGTTTGCGTTTGGCGCCCATACTCACAGAAAGGGTATGAGCCAATATGGGGCACGGGGACGTGCGCAGTCGGGACAGGATTTTCGTGCAATCCTTAAAGCGTATTACGGTAAGGAGCCTGTAGGGAAAGATACTGGAGGGAATATTAATGTATCCGGGTATGGTGGAATGGATTTTGAAACCAAGTACCTTTATGGAATTGCCGAAATGCCTTCCGGTTGGAATATGGAGGCCCTGAAAGCACAGGCCGTGGCGGCTAGGACTTATGCTTACCGATATAAAATAGAAGGGAAGGAAATTTGTACGACTGAGTCGTGTCAGGTATTTAGTAAGTCGAAATCGGATAATGTCCCTGATAACTGGAAAAGTGCGGTGGATTCGACAAAAGGTCAGGTTTTGGAAGACGTTGTAACCTATTTTGCATCGACGCACGGTGGTTATGCGTCCCCAATCGGTTGGGATACAAAAGATGGATCCGGTGGAGGTGATTTTGTCGATAAATCCTGGGATAAAGCGGGAGGCTCACCTTGGGTTTATAAGGCTTGGTACACAAAGGGATACAGTCCTAGCTCGGACAAGTGTGGCAGATCTAACCCGTGGCTTTCACCGGTTGAATTGGCAGATATTGTGAATGCGGCAATTGCTTTGAGAAACAGTGATGGGATAGACACTTCCCGGATTACGCCTGTTACTACCTCTTGCTGGGGAGGAAACCCGTATAGCATGGATGAGCTTAGAAACTTAGTGTCAGGAAGCGGCGGGATTTCCTCTGCTGCCAGCATATCGGTTTCCCAAGGGAATGGCACAACTGCCAATGTGAATATCAACGGTGTTTCGATAAGTGGAGAAGATTTTAAGAGGGCATTTAATCTTAGAGCACCTGGTTATCTTTCAATTCCTCAAAGCGGGTTTGCCTTTTACAACATTGAAAAGAAGTAGCCCCCCAAATTTTTTAAGCCGTAGTGTACTTTTTGTAATTTTATTTTTAATGTTTTCGAGATTTATTGTTGATCCGGATTTTGGCTGGCATGTAGCAATAGGTGATTACATACTTAAGAACGGTGAGATTCTGAAGAAGGATATTTTTTCTTGGACAATGGGCGGATATGTATGGGGTAACTCCTATCTGTTATATGAAGTCTTTGTATCATGGTTTTTGGAAAAGTTTGGATTTGTAATGTTGGTATTTTTGTTTGCGGCCATAGGTGCCTTTGGCTTCTCGCTTCTTATTAGAAAACTCAACCTTATAGTAGGATTTTTAGTGTTTGTGGTTGCTTTTCTTCCAGTGGCTAATTTGGGCGTGAGACCATATGTGTTTTCTTTTCTGTTTTTTTCACTTTTACTCCTGGCTTTAGAGCATGGGACATATAAGAAGCCGATTTTTAGCATCGTTTTCTTTTTGGCTTTTGCCTTGTGGGCAAATGTGCACCGCGGATTTGTTTTTGCGATTTTAATATTCGGCACTTACCTGACACTTGAATTTCTTTCTAAAAAATCGGTAAACCGGTGGGCTTTAGTATCATTTGTTGCATCGATTTTGGGGTCGTTTGTTACACCGTTTCCGTTTAAATTATGGAGTAGTGGAGTTGTCGACGATTTTAGGACTTGGGAAAATTTGGCGTATATTGCGGAATGGTTGCCTACTGCGTTTTTTTATCCAGTTAATATACTTTTTGCAATAAGCGGGATTGTATTTGTGTATATGCTTGTTTTTGGAAACAAGAAGATCAATCCGGTGTGGTTTATGGTTGGAGCATTTTCGTTTGCTTTTGCATTTGTTTCCGTGAACCTGATTTCTTTTTGGGTTGCAATTTTTGTATTTTTGGTAAGTAGGCATTTAGAACTTCCGTTTTCGGTTCTGAGATATTTTGGTCGTCGAGAGTGGATTTTTTTGGGCTATATTTCTCTTATTTGTGCTTTTGTTATATTTATAAATTTTGTAATTGGTGCCAATAGACGATGGGGTCTTTCGTCTGCGCTTATTTCTTTGAAGTATCCAGTAAGTGCAATTGAATATTTAAATGATAATGAGATTTATGGAAACATGTTTAATGAATACCGCTGGGGAGGGTATCTTGTTTGGCAGGGGAAAGGAAGGCGTGTATTTATAGATGGCAGGATGGCCGGGTGGAAGCGTGATGGTGTGAGTATCTTAGGTGACTATATGAAAGTTTCAAATGGTGAGTGCGACGTAATGTCCAAGTATGATATTGAGATCGTCATTGTTAGTCCTAGTTTTAACATTGGTTGCTTTGAAGGGTTTCATGAAGTTTGGAGCGATGATGTTTCAAGGGTGCTGGTGAGGTAGATTAAGGCGGGAGCTGATATCTCGGTGGATATGGATATATAATTAATTTGATGGTTGACCAAGGGCGAGATTTCCATCAGCACACTACAAACCCTTTCGCGGTTTTCGCACATAACCCGAATGGTGTGTGTTTTGATACTCAAGAAAAAGGTGAAAGAATTATTCTTCTTCTAAGACAGCATTGGATTACTCAACTTGGGGCAGTTTTGGAAATTGTACTAGTAGTGTTGTTGCCAGTTTTAGCTACTCCCCTGGTTGGAGTTGCGGGGATTAATCTCGGTGATTTTTTAGAGCCAAAACAATTGTTTTGGATGGTGATATGCTGGTACCTTTTCACTTTTGGTTTTGCCTTTTCAAAATTTATCCATTGGTATTTTAATGTTTACATTTTGACTAATGAGAGGATTGTGGATTTTGATTATAGGGGAATATTGCATATAGAAACGGCATATGCAAATTTGGACCAGATACAGGATGTAAGCCCAAAGATAATCGGTTTTTTTGGAACTCTCTTCCACTTTGGTAACGTTTTTTTGCAGACTGCAGGGGAACGACCGGAATTTGAGTTTCATCATGTTGTGAAGCCGGATGAGGTTTCCAGCAGAATACTTGAAGAAGTCAGACTTGAGTCGGCAGAGGTTCCGGGGGAGATTAAGTAATGCTTGTAGATTCAAACAGCTTTGGTTTTTTGAGTTTTTTAGATGCTTCTTTTGGAATAAAAGCTTTCCTTTTACTTTTTTTGGTTTTTTATATTTTCTTTTCGGTTATTTTATACAGGCAAATTGTGATTATGAACAGAAAACTGCCTACACCGCTTTCGCCGCTATTGCGATTTATGGGTATTGTTCATATCGGTGTTTCAGTGGCAGTGTTTTTTTTAGTTTTGGGTAATTTTAGCTGATATATGAGCTTTAAAGTCGAGAAAATTAGCGGAGCGGGAGATGAGAGATATTCGTGTGGGGTGTTCTCGAAGCATGTGACTATTGAAAGCGGTGGAAGTGGAGTACTTGTAAGTTGTGTCCTGGTAGAGACTGCAAAAATTGAAAATATTGAGAATGTAAGTGGTTTCTTGCATGATGAGTTTGAAGATGATGTTAAGAAGATAATTGAGGTCAAGGATGGTGTTTTTGCTGCGCTGGTTGCAGTTAGGGATAGACAGGTTAGCCGTTTTAAGGGGATGGGTGCGGATGTTAGCTTTGCACTGGCGTTTTTTTACAAGGGAGTAGTTTATATTGCAAGACATGGAGAGCGGGTAAAGATCAACGTTTTTAGGTTGCAAAAGTCGTTTGGGGTTAAGTTCGGAGAGGGTTCTGGAAGAGTCAAATCTGGCGATTTGGTTTTAATTAGCACAGATAAGTTTGTTGAAAATTTTGATTCGGGTGTTTTTGCAAGGGGTAGTGATGATTTTGAAGATGTGATAGATGGTTTGGCGACAGATATTTCTGCGCTTGATGATCAAAGTGAGGTTGGGGCATTGTTTGTTCGAGTTGGGGGGGAAAAATCTTTAAAGAGCCAATCTGCCAACGATGGCGATGGAGAAAAACCTCAAGAGGATAGTGTTGAGGATAAGGTGGTGAGTGTTAGGGATATTGATGAGGAAGTTGCTTCACCATCAGCAATTGGCGGACAGCCTATTCGATTGTTTTCTGCTTTGGGTCGTGAATTGGGTAAGCTTCGAGTTGGTGATATTGGGGCAATGTTTAGGTTGCGAAGGAATTTAATATTTTTGGCGGTTCTAATTGTGTCGGTTCTTATTGCTTCGGGGTTTGTGACGATAAAAAAAAGCAAAGATGCGATTACAGCTGCCGATTTTAGAGGCCATTTGCAAGTGGCTGGCAACAAATACAACGAGGCGCTTGGAGTGTTGGATTTAAATAAAGAGAAGGCGAGGAGTCTTCTGGTGGAAGCTGATGGTGAAATTAAGCTTGCGTTGGTGATCAAGCCTGAAGATGAAGAGGCACTTGCCTTACAAAGACAGATACAGGATAAGCTTGGCGAGACTGCTAATTTGGCAAGCATTGATTTTGAAAACTTTTTTGAGAGTAATGGCAAAATTACATCTTTTTCGCGGGGTTCGGGTAACTTTTTTGTGTTTGGAGACGATGGTACTATTGAGGTGAGTGATGTTGGCAGAAGGGTTCGGGAAGTATCTGGTGAGAACGCAGACGGCGGCTTCGTCTATGATAATTCGATATTTACACTATCTGGTAGTAAAGTTTTCAGACTTGGAACTGATGGAGCGCGTGAGGAGGTTGCAAAGGGTGATGGAGTGAAAGATATGGCGGTGTTTCTGGGAAATATTTATTTGTTGAAAGCAGACCAAATTTTGAAATTTGTGCCGATTGCGGACGGTTATGCCCAAAGTGCGAATTACCTTGAAGCTCCCGAGGCATTTGCAGATAATTCGCGCTTTGCAATAGACGGGTCAATTTGGGTAACTAGAGGCACTGAGGTTTTGAAGTATACGCGTGGAGCAAATGACGGTTTTAATATAGAAGGCATTAGTGGAATTGGAGAGTTGGGTGAGATTTATACAAACAGCGATTTGGATAGTATTTATGTGATTGATAGGGCTAATTCTGCGCTTGTTGTGATTTCCAAAGATGGTGTTTATAAGAAATCGTACAATTCTAGTAAGTTTGCCCGTGCCGGCGATCTTTATGTGGATGAAGAGGCTGGGAAAATTTATATTGCTGTTGGAAGCATGGTGCTTGTGGCAAATATTTGAACAGTTATGCGTTTGGGAAAGAGGATTTTTATATTATTTAGAATTTCGATATTCTCATTTATACTGATGGTTCTCTTTATTTTCTAATGTTAAACGGTTATGAGGATTTATAACCGCAGAGCAAAGTTCAAATACCAAGTTTTGGAAAAAGTCGAAGCTGGAATTGTATTATTGGGTGCTGAGGTGAAATCAATAAGAGCAGGTAGAGCTGATCTTTCCGAGGCTTTTGCCAGGATCCGTGATGGAGAAGTTTATTTGGTTAATGCGTATATTAATCCGTGGATGGGGTCCGAAAGGTATAAGGATACAAGACGCGAGCGCAAGCTGCTTCTTCATAGAAACCAGATTTTGAATTGGCAGGGGAAAATTGTCGGTAGTAAACTGACGATTGTGCCGGTTTCAATTTATATTCGCGGGAATCTGGCAAAGGTTGAGCTGGCTTTGGCTAAGAGCAAGTCGAAGTTTGACAAAAGAGCGGCACTTAGAAAGAAAACTGTGGAGCGCGATATTGAGCGTGAAGTGAGAGGACGCGGTTAATTGTGGAGATGGCCGAGAGTGACTCGGCGTCCAAGATTACATTTTGCAAACATCTACAAGCTTAGTTGGTCTTTAAAATTTCGTTCAAACCTTTTCCGACTAACAGGAATAGTCTGAACATAGATCGATCTTTTTCAATCTTTGGCCTGATCAGAAACCAGAGATCTACTCCCGGCTAAATTTATGCCCCAATGGCTTCACCGAGAAAAAACCAAAAGGACAGCTTTTAAACTCTTACCTTATGCGGCAAAAGCAAAAGCGGGTGCAACATTTCTGTTTGCACTTAAGTTTGATTCAAAGCTTAACGCGCTTTAGAATCGTGTTCGGCTTGCAGTTTGTCAAAGTGCGATCCTGTCGAAACAATACATCCCCTCGTTGGCTCTAAGGAGACAACTTACGGTTTTCTCCTTATTATTCCTTTTTCCCTTTAGAGGAAAAATTTGGACTGGCAGAGCCGGATTCAAATTAAATTTGGAATGTAATAATAGCAGAAACTGGATTCAAAATCAAAAAAAGATGTTGTACTATGAACTGTGAACTATTAACTATGAACTTTTTGGATTTTCTTTTCCCCAAAAAATGTGTTTGGTGCGGTGATATTGGTTCCTATATTTGCGAGAGCTGTCAGCGGAAGATAGTTTTTGTTGAGAATCCTGTTTGCCCTGTTTGTCAGAGGCAAGCTGTTGGTGGGAAAACCCATCCGCGTTGCATGACAAAATATGGTTTGGATGGGCTTGTTGTCGCTTTTAGATATGTTGGTCCAGTAAAGATGGGAATCAAGAAGATAAAGTATAAATGGGTTTGGGATATCGCAGAATTTATTGTAGATTTATTTTCTAAAACAATTTGGAAATTTAGTATGCCTGGTGATTTTACACTCGTGCCGATACCTCTTCATGTTCGGCGCGGGAGATGGCGAGGTTTTAACCAGGCTGAGTTAATTTGCAGGATACTCGCAAAACGGTTTGGTGTTGGATGGGAAGATTTACTTGTAAGAGGTGTCGAGACAAAAACTCAGGTGGGGTTGACGCGAAGTGAGAGGCGCGTAAATGTCCGCGGTGCATTTGAGGTGTCCAGGTCTGTCGTTAATGGTAGAGATTACATGTTGGTAGATGATGTTTTTACAACAGGAGCGACTATGGCCGAGGCCTGTAAAATGTTAAAGAGAGCTGGGGCTCGGGAAGTATGGGGGATGGCAGTAGCGCTTGGTTAGAGATCAAGCCCGCTGATATAGAATAGAGTAAAGGTTATTGAGAAAAAGACTCCCCAAAAAACAATCAAATAAAGTAGTTTTATATTGATACTTTTTACAGCGTCTGTGAGCATTAAAAAAAGGAATGGGAAAAAATCCAGGGCGTATCTGTAACCAACCTGCTTTTGGCCTATTCCATAATAGGTAAGTATAGGGATGAGTAGTACAAAAGTGGTGAGAGTGCTTGTTTTGATAAGTTTGTTTTTAAAGTTGGCTTTGTGTAGGAGGAGAAGGATTGGGGATAGAAAAAATATGCTGAGTCCATAATTGTTGAAACTTAAATATGGAAATGTAAGTTCTTTGCTACTGTCTTTGAATACTGCTTCAGGACCTTTGAAGATCATATAGTATAGGTTTGAAGGGATGTGCTGAGTAGAAAAAAGACCGATGTTTCTTCTTGCCAGTGCTTCTTGGGGAATTAATTGCAGGTTGTAGCCGCTTTCCAGGGGGTTGCCAAACCTTAGGTTGTTATAGCTGAAAATTAGGATAACGGATACAGTTATTGGTAATAAAAGTTTAATAATTTTTGTGGGTTTTGTACCTTCAACTGTAGCCAGGATTATAAAAAATATAGATACAAGGATAAGGTTGAATCTGGTTGCAGTGGCCGCCGCAATTAAAACTCCAGGAATAAAATAACTTTTTTTTACTAAGAATTCATAAATTGCAGCAATTGTTAAAAAACAAGCTACTGTTTGTGCAAAATACCAAGATGCTGGGATTGCTGCCAGCGGGGTATAAATTGAACCAAAGATAAAAAAGATGCTAAGGATAAGTGACTTTTTTTTATCTAAACCTAAAAATTTTGCTATTTGAAATAAAAGGATAAAGTTTAATATCGATATTGGAAACGAGAGGTAACTTTGATAGAAGTTTTGGAATATAAAGAGAAAAGGCAAGATAATAATTGCCGGGAATGGTCCAAGCGGCCAGTAGTATTTCCCTTGATAGGGAGAAGTGTCGGAAATGTTTTCCCCGAGATTTGTGAGTGCAAGGCTGCTGTTTTGAAATGATTTTGCAAGAAGTACAAATTGCTGCTCTTTTGTAATTTGCAAGTTTGTAAAAAGTAACACAATAAAAAGAAAAGGGATGAGATAGGTGAGCGGGTTTTTATAATACATTTATGCGCCTGTTATTATTTTGTTCATCGGTGTAATTATTGTAAAGCCTTTTGCTACATTCTAGTTTGAATCCGAACACCTAGCTCGCTTTCAAGTATCTCTTGTGGTGTACTAAAGTTCAATACTTTCCTCGGTCTATTGTTAAGTTCCC
>Ga0075634_17_pt1 | contig 6873 bp, 10 predicted proteins | sample RifGroA1_FD_68386 | JGI IMG/M metagenome (GOLD analysis project Ga0075634, IMG submission 68386) | Microgenomates (Curtissbacteria) bacterium GW2011_GWA1_40_9
AAAGCTGGCAGGATGATTAGGGTTGAGATTGTTTCGGATACAAGATACCCGGTAAACCGGAGAATTGTTAGGAAAGCTGTAGTTGACTGTCTGACTCGTAATAAGATTGCAGGTGGGGATGTTGAGGTTTCGGTAGCGGTTGTGGGAAGGCGAAAAATGAAAATTCTCAGCGATAAATTTTTAAAAGATGGTAAAAATCACGAAATTTTATCTTTTCCGTATGAAGATATTAGTAATTTACACAGCGAAGGTTTTATTAATCCACCTGATGGTGTTTTAAGACTGGGTGATATAGTTTTGTGTTGGCCAGAAGTTATTTTGGCAGCAAGTGCTGATGATGTGATGGTTGATGATGAGCTATATTCTTTGACTGAACACGGTGTTGATCATTTACTTGGTAAGCATCATGAGTAAATTTTGAAATATGGTTTTTTACCGAAAATATAGGCCACAAAAACTTGCAGATCTTATTGGTCAAGAGGAGATTTCAAAAACTTTACTAGCACAACTTCAAGGTGGCAAGGTTGGACACGGCTATTTATTTTGGGGGCCAAAAGGTACAGGCAAAACGTCGACTGCGAGAATTATGGCAAAGGCTGTTAACTGCGAAGTGTATTGGAGATCAGGTCATGGAAAGTCGGATGTTAGGGAAGAGAAATTTGGTGAGCCGTGTAATAAGTGTGCAAGTTGTGTTGCTGTTAGTGATGGGTCTTTCATAGATCTTATAGAAATTGATGCCGCTTCTAACCGTGGTATAGATGAAGTGCGCGACTTGAGGGAAAAGGTCAAGCTCGCTCCGGCGATGGGCGGATTCAAGGTGTACGTTATTGACGAAGTGCATATGCTTACTAACGAAGCATTTAATGCTCTTCTGAAAACCCTGGAAGAGCCGCCAAAACATGTGATCTTTATATTGGCTACGACAGAGTATTCAAAAGTACCGCCAACAATTGTATCCAGGCTTATGAAATTTAATTTTCGCAGAGCAGGAAGGGAGAGTTTAGTAAATGCAATTAGCAAAATTGCAAAGGCGGAAAAAATTAAAATTAGTGATGATGCTCTTTTGGCTATCGCGGATGCAGCAGACGGTTCATATCGCGATGCGGTTTCTATTTTGGATCAGGTAAGTGTGACTCAAGCCGAAGTAAGGCGGGAAAATGTTATGAGACTTGTCCGCCTTGGTGGATGGGATCGTGTTGCGAAGCTGGTCGAGCTTGTTGCTGAAGGCAGGTTAAAGGAGGCTGTTTTGTTTGTGGATGAGTTTGGTGAACTTGGTCTGGATGTTTCTTCATTTATTAGGCAGGTGGTTTTAATGCTTGAGAAACTTTTACATATTAAAATTGGTGTGTCTGAGGCTGATTTGGATTTGTCTGGGGTTGACATTGAGATCGCAAGGGGGCTGGAGAGGAAGTTTTCCCTTGCAGACTTACAAAAATTAATTAGGCTTTTGGTTATTGCAGAAGGTGAAATTAAATGGTATCCCTTGGCACATATCCCTGTGGTGTTGGCTATTTGCAAGTTTTGTGACGATACGACACCAGTTGAAACGGTTGAGTTGGGGAAGTCGGTAGTTTCTCTGAAACTTGCAGAGCCTGCACGATCAATAGATCGTGCAGGAGAATCAAAAACAGATAAAGGCAAAAGAAGCGGTGAAAGGGAAAACATTAAAACCCTGAAACAATCGAAAGGAAAAAGAGGAACCACTGGTGAGGTTGAAAAAAGTTGGGGAGAATTTTTAAATAGAGTTAGGCCGGTAAACGCACATGTATTTGCTCTGCTCCGAGCAACAAGACCAGCTTCGTATGATGGGGAGCATGTGACGCTGGAAGTTTTCTACAGGTTTCACAAGGATAAGCTTGAGGAGCCGAAAATTATAAAGATGTTAGATGCACACATGGCGAAAACTTTAGGTAGGAAAGTCCGTTTAAAATTTACACTCGCGGAACGTGGGAGTAGACCAACTGCTACTGTTGCCAGGAGTAATGTGATAGAAACAGCGGGAAGAGATCTTGAAAAAATAGCCCAAGAAATATTTTCGAAATAGATGAAAAAGGCTCTACTTATTATAGCGTTAGGATTTTTGCTTTCCGGTTGTTTCCCTGGCTTGTCCAATCCTGGCAAGAGAGCTGCTGATCAACCTGGTGATTTTCTTAAGGGACGAGTAGCGAAAGGATTTCCTGATTTACCCCTGTATCCAGAGGCGAAACTTGCTGAATCATATGGTGATTCCGAATCTTATGGTGCAAGTGCTTATACCAAGGACGAGATTGATAAGGTTGTTAAGTTTTATGACTTGAATTTGAATGCGCTTGGCTGGGAGTCAACTTTTGTTCAAGATTCTAGTGCGAGGTATACTTTTGAGATTAAAAACCAGGGACAAAGAGGTTGGGTGATTATTAATACTGCTGTAGACGGAAAAACTGTTGCTATAACTTTTTCGGTTACTAAAAGATAAGTTACTATCTATTTTTCCCTGTTGACTTGTTGTTTGATTGAGATTAGATTCAAACTGCGAAAGTATCGCTCATTATGTTTTTTAGCTTTAGGGCAGTTTGGTATGCTGTACTTGTTTGGATTTTTGCTTTTTTTACTTCCGGAATTATTATCGCACCTTGGTATTATGTTGTAATGCCTCTACTGGTTCTACTTTTGACTGTTTACTATTTTGACAGTGGTGAGCTTAGAATAATTAAGAAAAAGGATAGAGATATGATAATTAAATACGGTTTAGGTGGAGCTATCTTTTGGTTTTTTGTTGCCGGAATTTTTAGCTTGCTTGAGATTGCTGGGTTTTATTATTTTAATTTGGCCTATTATTTTTCAGATTTTAGGAATGTCTTTTTATTTCCAGTGGTTCTTTTGGTGCCGGTGCTTTATGGAATAGTTCTTTCGAATGTTAAATTTAAAAAGCGTCGCAGCAGCATTTTGTCTCTTAAAAAAGGTGTTCAATTGCTGCGTTTTTGACCCATAATTCTTTTTTATGGTAAGCTGAAATCTAAATTATGCGAGATTTGGCACGACAAAATTTAAGGACTAGGTCTAGATCTGAGAAGAATTATCCAAGAGCTTTGAGGCTTGGGATTGTTGTTGCCTTGATAGTAGGTGTTGTACTTTTTGTTAATTCGGGTGTTGGTTTACCAATTGTTGGCGGGAGTGATGTGATGTTGCGTGATGCGCAACACGGTCTTATTCCAGTTGAGGTAAGCGACGGACCAATAGGAGTTGAAGGGGGGATTGACCTTATTAGCAACAAAGCAACATTTAGGAATGTAGGTAATATCAAGGCAAGTGCAAGTGCTGAAAGGGTCTATGGCGCAGGATCTTTTACAATGACGGTTAATGCAACTTTTAGTGGCGAAAAAGGCCACAGGTACCAGGTTTGGTTTACAGATGGAAGTGCCCAAGCAGATGCAGGTTTTATGGAAGGGTCCGGGAATTCGTGGACACTTGTTTTTCGGGATAAGGATAAAGGTTATTCGGACATGGACGGCATTTGGATTACAGATGAGCTGACGACAGAAGATAATAGAGCTGAGAAGCATCTTCTGGAGGGAACGTTTTGAAAGTTGTGATGGTTTTTGGGGCGTTTGACGGAGTTCACCCAGGGCACGTCGATTTTTTTAGACAGGCCAAGGAATTTGGTGGTTTGCTGGTCGTTTCTGTTGGACTTGACAGAAACGTTGAAAAGATTAAAGGGGAAAAACCACTTTTTAGCGAGAGTGAAAGATTAGAAGTTATCAGGGACATTTTGAAGTCAATTCAAAGAACCCGAAGTATAAAACCAACGAGGTTGCTCTACTCCTCAAACCTTTCGCCTCAAATGTTCAAAGAATAGTCCGGCTTAAGCCTTACGATCCATCACGGGCTAAATCTACTATAATGAAGCAAAAATCGGATGAATTTAAACATTTTGCTGAAGATTAGGTTTTGGTTTCTAGCTTGCGTTTGATTTTTGTTTTTATTCCTTGCTTGTGCTGTTTAGACAGGTGCCTTTCTTTATTTTTGACAAGTAGTCTTTTCGCTCTGTCTTCGACCTTATCGATAGCAGCTTCGATGGTTTGATCTGTGCCTTTGATTTCCAGGTCACGACCCGGTACTGAAGCTTTTATCTCACAGATAAAGTCAGTGCTTTTTACCCTGTGGCTTTTTTCACCAATCAGCCAAACCGCGATCTTCTCTATTTTGGGGTTGTATTTTGAAAGTTTTGAGATTTTTTCTTTAGCGTAATCCTTAGCTTTTTTTGAGTTGATTAGGCGTTTTGTAGTTACTGTTAATTTCACTTGGACATTTTATTAAATTTAACCTGCGAGTACAAGGAAGTTGATTTTTTGGCAGAAACTTAGTAACCTTACTTACATGTTTGACAAATTGCAGCAGCTTAAAGAGCTAAAGAAGATGCGTGATGAGGCCATGGCAATGCAGAGGACGTTGGATGCAGAGACTGTTGAAGTAGACAAAAAGGGTGTTAAGGTTAAAATAACGCTAGCGCAAAGAGTAGTTTCTATAGATTCCGGTAGTCATGGTGACGATGATATAGCTGAAGCTGTCAACGACGCAATAAAAGATAGCCAAAAAGAAGCTGCCAAAAAGATGCAGCAAATGGGCGGGTTTGATTCTCTTAAAGGAATGCTAGGTGGGGGAAGTAGCTGATTTAGTTAACTATAGGTTTTTGACTTCTTGAAATTAGCTTCATTGTTATAACCATATATCCTATAACTTGACGAAACTTTAAATATATTATATTATTCGATCATGTTTATACCCCTTGCTGAAGTTCCTTCGAAAATTATGGGTGGCGGAGAGGAACGGCATTATTTTTTGTTTCATGAGAGGAATAAGGATTTGCCCGTGGAAGTTGTGATTACGAGATTACCCCCTTATTATGAAGCCGGGAAAAATTGGCACAGACATGATTATGTTCAGGAATTTTCGGTTCCCCTAACTGGTGAAATTCTCATAAAAGAAAAAAGGGCCGGCGAGATTGCAAAAAGAAGGCATCTTTCGGAGGCAATTTTAAAAGACGGTGAGTGGGTTGTGGGAATATCTTGTGACAGTGCTCGGGAAGTTGAAATTTTTATTGATTCTCCAAGCGGTAACAGACACCAAGCAAGGATAAAATTTGACCCAAAATATACGGAAGGAAAAGAATTGCACACTGTCGAAAACCCGACAGATGAGACGATCACAATGGTAACGATGAAAAGAGTTCCAAAATCGGTATTTAAGAAAAGTCCATTGGTATTTAGGATTGACAGAATTCCTGTCTTAGATGAAAGATAACATGCAAGAAATTGATAAACCAGGTCAGGCAAGCAATTTAGTGTTGCCATCTAAAGCAAAGGAGACAAAGCCGGAATTTTTCGAAGGCAGGCCACAGAATTGGGTTCTTAGAATAAAGAAGGCTGACGGAACCGTTGAGGAGCATGTTGGTGTAGATTGGGAAGCTGTTAGCCCTTATGGGGCTGTGCGTTCTGCGGTTGTGACAGATGAAACTGGTAAGCCGATTTTTGATAGACCTCGCTATGAAGAAGCGCCGAATGTTAATATTGTTGCTTGGGGAAGAGATAAGAATACTCGACAGATTAGAGTTGCCCTTATTTCCCAACCTAGACCTCATGCAGACGATCCTACGAACCCCGAAAATACTGATCAGCTGACATTTGCACAAATACCAATGGGTTTTAAAGCTAATGTCTTAGGTAAGGATCAACTTGAAGCGTATGAGAGCTCGCGTGAAGCGGCTGCGCGGGAGGTTAGTGAGGAGACTGGAGCTACCGTGATCAAGGATATATTTGAGCCGGAGTTTCCATACCAAAATCCAAACCCGACATTTGTCGGAACATGGTCTGACCTGGTCTTTGTGGAGGTAGACTTGAATAAAATTGATGAACTTAAATATGACCGCAATGAACCAATATTTAAAGCCGAATATGTGTCTCTTAAACAATTATGGAAAGAGATCAAGGCTGGTAAGACGGATCGTGGTATTGCAAGAATGTGTACTTCTAACTCTGCCTTATTAACTTACCTATCCTATCTAGGGGATCTCAATAGGGCTTCGAAGGAAAGAGATTCAAAATAACTTCAAAATTTCCCCAATGCTCTGCTATACTTTCTAGATAGTGAAAATTCCAAAGGCAGTTGCCGGCTTAATAGAGGCTTTTGAAGCGCTTCCGGGTATTGGACCGAAGACTGCGGCGCGGCTGACGTATTATTTGTTGCATGCGCCGGATGGATTGTCGGAAAAATTAGGGCAGGCGGCACAGGAGCTGAAAAAGCGTACGAAAATTTGCACAATTTGCCAGAATGTTACAGAAGTCAACCCATGCGAGATTTGTGAAGACAGCGAGCGGGACAAATCTATAATTTGTGTTGTTGAGGATCCTTTGGATGTTTGGGCGGTTGAAAAGAGCGGATATCGGGGTTTATACCATGTATTGCATGGGGTGATTGCTCCCCTGGACAATATCGGGCCCGAGGAATTGAAGATACGTGAGCTTCTGCCAAGACTAAAAAATAGTCAAGTAAAAGAAGTAATTTTGGCGACAAACCCTTCAATGGAAGGGGAGGCAACGGCAATGTATATACAGAGGCTGATAAGTCCCTTAAAGGTCAGGACGACCAGGATCGCACGCGGAATCCCGATTGGTGCGGAATTGGAGTTTGCAGACGAGATTACTCTAAGAAGAGCTTTTGAAGGACGAAAAGACTTTTAAAAATTAACAAATCTTTTAACGTCTAATGTTAACATAAATCGGCCTTAACCCTTTGTGATCGCGAGTTCTAAATGGAATCCGAACACCTGTATGAATACAATACAGGTTAATGAGGATAAAACGTCACACTAAATTAACTGCCAAGGAAAGAGATCTA